>Ga0307516_10000639_pt1 | contig 47394 bp, 57 predicted proteins | sample 19_EM_MG_FD_203310 | JGI IMG/M metagenome (GOLD analysis project Ga0307516, IMG submission 203310) | Populus trichocarpa ectomycorrhiza microbial communities from riparian zone in the Pacific Northwest, United States - 19_EM | ecosystem: Host-associated > Plants > Roots > Unclassified | place... | reverse complement strand
TGTCACCGAATCACGAATAACCTATAAAGAGACGGTTAGAGTGTTCAAGAGATAGGAAATGCAGAATACATACGTTTTCGAGGAAGATCTTGAGTACACCACGCGTCTCCTCATAGATGAGACCAGAGATACGCTTCACACCCCCACGACGAGCGAGACGACGAATGGCGGGCTTTGTGATACCCTGGATGTTGTCGCGAAGAATTTTACGGTGACGCTTGGCACCACCCTTCCCGAGACCCTGACGAACACAACGGTGTCAGAGCAAGTTCAGAGAACAAAGAGCAAGCAAATATCTCACCTTTCCACCTTTTCCGCGTCCAGACATTGTTTATAGAGAATTTGAGGGGTGGCGTGTAAGTTGGGTGTTATGGTGGTGGCACGGAGGCAAGCGAAGAATGGGATGAACGCATTGCCACCTGTAGCTTATATAGACTCGGCATGTGGCTGTGCTCATTTCCGTTTGTTGACTGTCGCGCTCATCACGTGCATGACGCGGGCGCGTTGACATAAATAGCCGACCACAATTTCCTTTGAAACCCAGCTTTTACCACCACCACCAAACTCTCATCCTCATCTTGCAATGGCCCGCACTAAGCAAACCGCTCGCAAGTCCACCGGTGGTATGTACACCTCAACATATTCTTTCTATTCACAGTCAATGACGTCGGGCCACAGGCAAGGCGCCCCGTAAACAACTCGCTGCCAAATCTTCCGCAGCTCGTAAGACTGCCGTACGCATTCGCATCACCTTGTTGGCCGTTCCCATCATCATATTTCTACTCTAGGCCGCTGCCGGTGGTGTTAAGAAGCCCCATCGCTTCCGCCCTGGAACTGTCGCCCTCCGTGAAATCAGGCGTTACCAGAAATCGACAGAGCTCCTCATTCGCAAGCTCCCCTTCCAACGTCTCGTCCGTGAAATCGCACAAGATTTCAAGGTATGGGCTTGTCATGACCCCCGGCCCTCCTAATTTATCCTTTTGTCTTCTCTAGACCGACCTCCGCTTCCAATCATCAGCCGTTATGGCTCTCCAGGAAGCCGCTGAGGCGTACCTTGTCTCGTTATTCGAAGACACCAATCTTGCCGCTATCCACGCTAAGCGTGTAACTATTCAACCAAAAGACTTGGCTTTGGCACGGAGATTGCGGGGCGAGCGCTCGTAGACCATCATTTCCGTTTCTCATTATATATTTATTGTACTTTTATATAGTTGTATTCCTACCACATTCTTCTTTCTTTAGCAGTGTGAAATGCAAAAACGTTGATAATACAAAGAAAAGCGCTCCTCCGCGTCCACTCGCATGGTTGTGTTGACCTGTGTTGACCCCGCTCCCCTTCCTCCATCTTCCCATCGTCTTTCCTAGAGGATAGATATCACTTCGGGCTTTTTCGTGCACATTTTCCACCTCTTTTCCACCTCTCCTTGAGCTACAGTAAACGTTGCATGAAATTCCTGCTACTCCCGTAGCCGGCCGTTTCAAACTTCGCCAAAAAAAAAACACAATCCAGAATCATGTGATCAGTCCAAACTGGGCAATGCCGCGTCCGACTCATTCAAATCCTTGCATCATCGTTCTCCTGAGAGCGAAGGCAGCGCATTTGGCTTTCTGTTAACAGCTAGGTAAGGACCGCCGCTATTCCATCATGCTCGATCTGCACTCACTGGAAACTCCAGCAGCGGTCCACCTGACTACCAGGAGCCACGCCATTCTCATCGTCGCCGAACATGCTAGCACCCGCATCTCTATGTCCCTGCACTTGCCACCAATGTTTCTGCCCGCGGAAACGACTTTGCTGCGCATGGCGCCGACGCCTTTTTGGCCACGTCACACCATTGACACGGGAAGATCAGTGACGCTTGAGCCACTAATATTCTTGCCTTCACACCCCCGATATGCATCCCGTTTTCACGCCTCACTAGGCCTCACTGGCGGGGTAAGTCCCCATCCCTCCTGACCGACTCCGTGTATTTAAATAACGATCGAGACCGGCACACACGTCAACAGTATGTCATCTCTCACCAAACCTACGACTACCATCATCCCTGCAAAAGTTACTTGGGACTGAAATGGTGAGTAGCATCAAACTGCGCTCTATTTATGCACCACCTACCACACGGGACCGACACTATGAACTCGTGACGTTCCTGTGCGAACGTGGCGGTATACAGTAGTCATGATTTGCTGAGGACCTGTGTCAATCTCCTGGGTCTTACATAACTTGAACTTAGTATGCAGTATAGGGTGGACATGCCTTACCAAGGCTTCAATTCTGACTTTAACTCCTCTTCAAGGTAAACTCGGGTAAAAAAAAAAACGAAAAACGACGGACGGTACGCTAGGACTCCAGGAGACTGTGGACATTCTCCTTGGACAAGCCCCGCCTCGGCGCGTTCGATCTCGTCGATTATTATAATTCTACTTTGTATACTTATCTCCTCACTGCGCAGGATTCAGAACGTCAACTGGGAGCGACATGGTGACAATGCAGTGCTTTCGGAAAACCATGTCCACATGTCCACGTGGTTCTGAAGACTGATGGTACTGAAAAATGCTGAAAAATCAAAAAAATGCTGAACTGTGAGGACCGCTCATACGTTGTCGAGTTAAAGTCCCGTACACCCTCGAAATACACCCTGAACATAATCCGAAGATGCACTGTTGATCTCCTCTGAATGCTGGTGACTAAATCGACGAAGACCATGTGACAGAGGCGGAAGATGGAAGCAAGATGAAAGAGCGTTGAAGATGACACCCTCGTGGTTCCTCAAATTTCAAACATCGCGAAGCAAGCAGATTTGTACTTTAGAACACCTGGATATACCCGAAAGTGTAGACAGGAATACGGATGAGGTGGATGAACTCGGGTTGATGGTGAAGAGGTGGAGCGATAGCAGTCTTTTGCAAACCAGTGGGCCACCCTCAGCCTCAATAACCCTTTCTGGATGCTCAGGGCCTCTGAACTTCGATTTCAGTATCTAGCATTTATCTGACATTCCGGATCGATATGCAAGAAGGTCACCTATACTTCAATCTTTGGCCGTGGGTACAGCTCCAGAAATTATGAGCAGTTTGGAAGAGAGAAAAAGCAATCAGCTGTGCATCTACTATCTTTATGTTCTCAAGCCGTGACGATAGGATTCTTGGCGTTTGTCTAGAAAATAAGTGAGCGCGTCAGAAGAGTGAAAACAAAGAGGCTAAGTTACAATCCGATCTTCCCCACACTTCCAATTCCTACTCTATTCCAACAGCTCTCGTGTCTGGGCAATAACGCTCCTGGCTTCGGGGAAACGAGGGATAATCACACAATCGAATGGTAAGGGGCATCTAGATCAAAGGGAAGATGTCATAATCGGTTAGGAGGAAGGAGTAATAGATGATACTAACATGGCCAGTCCAGGGAGAGATTCGAGGGTATCGGGGAGGATCGGGTTGCCTCCTTCGTCCTTCCGGGCCGAGATATTTGCAGCCCACAGGACGGTTGCAATGTTGAGGAAGAGTGTGTTATTCGCCATGAACCGCCCAACACAAATTCTATAACCACAATTGCATCAATTCCACTGCTGCAAATGCACCGGGATTGTTCATGCCTCTTTCCGAACCCCTGAAAATAAGAGGTACCATGATCAGCATAATCGATCAACAGGATTTGTCGGTGCCTTACGAATGATACATGTCCTATGGGTAGATGATAGTCGAGAGGTGAGTACTGGTATGGTTCAGGCATAGGATGGAATAGAGGAAGAAGTATCTTCTGAAGAAGGCAAGAAGAAAGTAAATCAATATCCGATAATTATGCTGCCAGCCAAGGCGCGCACCATCTTTTGTGTCTGCTATGGGAGGGGTTACCTGTCCGTCTGGCCCAATGAAACGGTCCGGATTGAAATCGTCCGCATCGGTTCCCTACGATAGAGTAAAAATCAGGGGGATTTCCTGCAGACATCATAATACTACCCACATAGATTGCTGGGTCACGGTTCATACTCCTGGACAAATAATCAGGGATCTTAAGGCACAAAAAATGCGAATTTGGAATCGTACCATATGTTGGCTAGACAGACCGTTCCTTTTGGAATGAAGAATCCTTCATACCAGTCGTCCTGGGATAGGAGATAAGTATATTGGTTGTCTACCACGAGATGGCAAAGACTTACCTCCATGGTATAATGCTGTATTCCTGTGGCACCAACCATGGGTGAGGATCCGCTATAAGGTTCATTTTTGCCAATGACTCACCAAGAGGAGCAACGGCCCGCCAGCGTAACGCTTCTCGGAGAGTAGCACACATGTAGGGAAGACTATCTCTATCCGCTAGCGTGGGCAGGCGGGAGCGACCGACGACCCTGTCCAGCTCCTCTTGACACTTCTTTTGCACCTCTGGGTATGCAGTCATCCCCAGCATGAACCAGGACATTGTGGAAGCACTCTGTATAGCATGAACAAAATAAACCATGGTCGATACAAAACCACCCCTCACCGTCTCAGTCCCGGCAGTACTGATGGGCGTTAGCATTGACCATATTCTTAAGAGTCTCAAATAGAGAATGATACCCACTATAATGTAGCAGATGTCCACGCGGCCTCTGTCTCGCTCAGACGATGGCGGCTCTGTTCCCGAATTAATATCCCAGAAAAGCTCGGGCGTTCATCCCCTTGTTTCTACGCGATTGATGAGCGAGGCGGAAGAGAGAGCAACAAATGAAGGTCATCACAATCCGATCTTTGACTTCACGGAACATACCGACAAACATGTCAGAGTATTCCTCGTGCCGTTCTTCCGCAAGTCTTTTCCAGCTTGCCACCGATGACGGGATATATTTCATCCATGTGAAGAACTCCACGAGATAATTTCCCAGCTGGCAATATTCAACACCTATCTCGAGAAACCTGTTTACTTTGATGACAGTCGGATCGTCGGTAGATGATAACATAGGATGGTCATATACAACAGATAGCACTGAGGACGCCGACGCTCTGCGTTGTGGATTAACGAAGGCATTGCATATAGATCGGTTACACTCACCGAAGAAATTCCACATGCCATCTCTTCGGGTTTTGCAATATGCCATCAATCAGCCTGGCAGCTTCTTTTGCATGAAGAGGATAAAACTCGGTCACACGTGTCTTGTTGAGTGCCTCATGACAAGCGCGACGCATTCTCCGATAACTGTGCTCGTCATCAGTGGTGCATCAAAGATGGAGGGACTCGACGCACGTATCATTATACTTCATCGTAAACATCGAGATTCCACCGGCGAGAATTTCGCCCCCCACTGACGGTGATGTCAGCGGTGGGTAATGAATGGCTGAAGATGCCGCCAGCACTTACTAATCATGCGAGGACGATCGTTGTAAATATGGCCCCGACGGTCCAACAGATCAGCTGCAACCCGATGCGTGTTGAGGACGAGGATCCCTTGGCCACCCACCGTAAGGTACATTAAAGGTCCTGGATTGAAATAGAGATCAGCTTCGGCAAGGGGTGAGGGGGCGGGTGGACATTCCATATTGTTTCTTCCAAACCTCGAACTCCTTCCACGGTGTCTTCGATAGCTGGAAGAGACTACCGAGAAACGGGATACCCTTGGGCCCCGGTGGCAACTTGCCCTTGGTATAACTCTTGACGGTTCGGATTGCGTAGAACGAAATGAGAGCGATAGACACGCAAAGTGCCACAGGGTGGGCTTGAAGGTTGAGAGCCATCGACGGGCTTAAAAGTTCCTGCTGGGTAATTCAGGACCACGAACGTCACATGACACTGGACTGGCTCGTTGAGCTTGCGCGGCGTTCTCTTCCTCTGTATACAGTAGAGTACACGCAACCCTGACAGTGAGATATGACGGTCAAATTGTACAAAAAATAACTGGTCACGCATATGTTTTCCCGCAGAATTGAGGCGCAGCGCGCGGAATACCGTGCCTGGATAAGGGTTGCCCTGCTTACAAAGAGTTTCCTTTTTGGAAACAAAAGCCTTGGGAGGGGTAGGCTTATGTTTAAAAAGAGTTCGAAGGGTACCAACCTACCCGTAGTGCATCTATAGAGTTCCTACCCGATTCTTATAGATCCAGGAGGCGGGATGGGTCTTCAACATCGTCGATGACGACGAGTTCATCAAGCCATCAGAGGACGATGACAAACAGGCTCAAATATGGTGGCAGCAATCGGAGTTCGAAATGACGACATTTCAGTTAGAACTTAGACGCCATATTTGAGCCTGCTTGCCATCATCCTCTGATGGCTTGATGAACTCGTCGTCATCGACGATGTTGAAGACCCATCCCGCCTCCTGGATCTATAAGAATCGGGTAGGAACTCTATAGATGCACTACGGGTAGGTTGGTACCCTTCGAACTCTTTTTAAACATAAGCCTACCCCTCCCAAGGCTTTTGTTTCCAAAAAGGAAACTCTTTGTAAGCAGGGCAACCCTTATCCAGGCACGGTATTCCGCGCGCTGCGCCTCAATTCTGCGGGAAAACATATGCGTGACCAGTTATTTTTTGTACAATTTGACCGTCATAGTGAGAGACATTCCTGCTACAGGCTTTGTTAGTGTTGGGGCTCGCTGCTTGCTCGCATGGCTGCCACGTTCTTGCGTGGTCTCAGAACTTGAACCCCCTTACATGACCTTCTCGCCACCCCAGCTTTCCGAATCCCAATTGAAGTCCTATCGCGCATCGCGCACTCCCCCAGGAAACACTGATTCCCCCGCATCCCACTTCTTTTTGAGCACTGAGCCGCAGCCCGAGCCCAAGCAAAATCCATACACTAGCGGCCTTGACCGTCCTCGCATACTTTGAAGTTTGAACACCAGAGCTGGGGTCTTCCTTCCCAACACTCCCCAGCCTCAAGTATCCGAGTCCCTTCCATCTCACGCACGAACATAAGATTGAAATATTACTATGTGTGCAGCGTGAGCACACGGCGACCTTGGTAGCCGTCTGCCTGCGGCTGGCAGCTGATACCATGTAACTTATTCTGTAGTAGACCATGCACACGTACTATGAAAAACAGAACACGATCGCTACCGTAGGAGGCTCTGCGGCGCCAGCCGCGCTACCCCCTTGTGAGGCGTATTGCTGTGCAGGGGCTCTTTTGCTTGACCACACGTGGTCTTCTTCCGCACTCCCCCTTTCTTATTACTTCCGGCGTTCGAAATCCATTTAACTACATAACATGACAACTTGGGTACTTAAGAATAAGATAAATCTAAGCAAGGGAACCGGGATCTAGCAGGCCGCGCGTCCAGCAAAAAACATATAGCCTTCAAAAGTAAAAAGGCCCAAGAACGCCATCAACAAAATCCCATTCGTGCTGCCGCGAAGCTTCGTATGGTCGACCGTTGACAGATAGGACTCCGGGTAGGCATCCGTGTTGTCCAGCCAGCTCTCCCCAGTCACAAACATCCCTCTATCCGGGAACACCTCCAAAATATCGCACTCAAAGTCCGGAATCGCCAGCCTATACTTCCTCCACAACTGCTTGCGCTGCAAAGACGCCCGAGAGAACAAGTCCCCCGACGTCTTTTCCTGGCCGTCACCGGTGACGCGGCCGAACCCTACGCTGACCAGCTCAAATTCTGGGACCTTATCGAGCCGGGTGAACATCTGGCCTATCGCGTATTTCTCCTCGAGGAAGAGGCGCGCGCAGGTGGGAGACGTGATGCGAACGGTGGACGTTGCGATGCAGACGGTCTTTCCGGCGCATTGGAGGTGGACCTGGCGTTCTTGGGTGATGGGGGTGCTAGGGGAGGCTGACACGAGGGCGGCGGGGTTGGGGAGGGTCAAAGGGACAGCGGGTTGGGAGGGGGAAGGATAGATGAAGGTAGAGGAGTAGATAAGAGCGATGGAGATGGGACGGGCGAAGAAGGCACTGAATGATTTTGTTAGCAGGTGGGAAGTTGGAGAGGTTGGAGAGAAACGGACCTTAGAATTCTTTGAAGGCCTCCTTGAGCTGAGAGGGCGACGCGCTCGAGGGCGGTGACCTCGGCAGGCCATGGAAACTATTTTGGGTGCGTTAGGGTGATATCGCTGGTTTATGAAGAGGGCATGCGCTCGCATTACGCACATTGATGCTGATCGTCTTGGGACTATACGACAGGAAAGGTTTGGAGGGCATATTGTAGTCGTCACTGTGATGAGTTGTGAATGGGTGTGGAGAAAGGAGAGGGACGGGAGGCATGGCTTTATAAATATAAGAGGCTGACTGCCGGCTCTGCCGTTTACCTAACTATGTACGACGGACGGACAAGTCGCATATGACCGCGAGACCTTCGCATTTGGTTTGACATTCTGACCAGGATCGCTTCCCAGTGCCATGGGATCTCTCGCGGACCCGAGGGTTCGCTGAAGGAAACGATCCAAGAGTCTCCGATTAGCGGAACAGTTGGCGCGACTCCGGAAGCGCGTTGTGTCTGAAATTGGTCCATCATGCGGGCTTCGCGCGGGGTTCTCGCTAATGTTGTCCCCGAAGAACGGTGCGATTGAAGGGTTTCCCAGACAACGCCCCATTGCTGTAAGGCTAAAGACAGGTCACAGGTGTCACCGAGTAGCTGGGGCCGAATGTGGCACAATCAACAGCGATGATAGCACTGATATGGGGCTTGAGAAGCTGAAGAACGTTCCTCGACGTCGAAAGCGAAAGCATGGTCGTCGTCATTATTTAGACTCCGTGTTCCAGCAGTCCTAGATAATGGCCCAAGTTTCATCGTCCAGACCGAGTTCCTCGCAAGCTGTTTCCCATGGCTCGCAAATCGAAGGGCGAGAGGGCCGCTGTCCACGAATAACGTATGATCGTCCGAGTCGTCGTCACGCGGTTGAATGGAAACCGTGGGTAAACAAAACTGTTGAGGACGATCTCCGCTCGAGCGCCAGCTACATACTACTGGCTTCCTATTTATTTCCCAGGTATCAGATTCAGAAGATCTCGAACGACGTCTCATTCAAGCACAAATGGCCGATGCTCGCCATGAACGCGACCCCGAGAGCCACGGAAGTCATGCGACACCCTCTTCTACCGATGACTTGCTCGTGATGCAAGTTAAAGCGTTCCTTGAAGCCGCAGAATGTGAGGACGTCGACATCGACGTGGAAACGGTGGAGGACCTCATGCAGGCGATACCGTCCGACTTTGGCCGAGCAGACAACGAAGAACCTGTGAATGGAACCCCTCCCCCCGCGGACAAAGATTCGGACACCGACGAGGACATTGGGGTCGATGGTTCGGCGCTTTATAACATAGAAGACGATGGTGAGCACCTTTTTCGCAATCCAAACGATGTCTTGAAATACTACGTTGCTTCTCAAGCACAGGAGACATGGACTCCGCAGGAGGTGAAGGATATGATCCACCACTTGAAAGAACGAGGTGAACAAGCCTATTGGAGTATTCCCCCTATCTTACCCAAAATGCTACGCATCATAGGAATGTCTGCATGGATAAAAGAATACGTTTTGACCCGTAGCATTCCCATCCCTAAGTTACTCCGTGCCTTTGGAATAAGTTTGGTGAGCAGCGCTTCATTCTCAAACGGAAGTCCCTCCCTCACGAAATCTCGCAGTGTGTAGGATTACATGGCAAAAAGACTACTACCCTCCTTTACTTTCTCAAAGTCGCCATCTCCCGCGAGTCAGCATCCGTCCCAATCTTTGACGGTTCTGGGTCAGACTAACATATATCCAGGCTTCGGCTGCGGGAACGTTTGGCGCAATATAGCACGATTTCCGACGCCGTAAACCTCGTCCGGTCATCTAGGCGGATCCTCATTCTTACCGGTGCAGGTATCAGTGAGTCTGACTTCGTCCAAATCTGAAAACATATATGACATCCATTCATCCAGGTGTCTCTTGCGGGATTCCCGACTTTCGTTCTCGAGATGGCTTGTACGCCTCACTCAAAGATCGGGGTGAATATGATTTAGATGACCCCCAACAGATGTACGTGGAAAATCTGCCATTGGGCCTTCCATCATCAAATGTCTGGTTTCGCAGGTTTGACATAAGCTATTTTCGAGAGAACCCAGCTGGTGAGCCTTTAACTTCCGCGGTACGAAAGGAATTCTTATCTTTATATAGTCTTCTAGTCAGTCGTTCATGATCTCGCCGTGCCAAGGAACTGATATCACCCCATAAGTTCTTTTGCCCAGTTAGTTGTTTACTTTTCTCAAATACTCACTCATCCTCATCATCTGATAGCCAGATATACCCCTCAAATTTTATACCCTCCCCTTGTCATAGGTTTATCAAGCTGGTGGAAGAGAGGAATCAAGTACGTCAATGTCATCGTTCAATTCTAAACACAAGCTCACCACTTTCGGTCTTCTTAGCTTCTCCGTGTACGCGGAAATCCTTCACATTCAAAGAATTATAGCGTGCTCAAATATTCACAATAGAATTATACCCAAAATATCGACACGCTAGAAACCGTTGCTGGCGTCAAGCGCGTTCTTCAATGTCATGGATCCTTCGCTACGGCTACGTGCCTCCAGTGCCGTCGGCGGGTGACCGTCTCTGGCTCCGAAGTTGAAGCTGACATTCTCAAACAAAAGGTTTCGCTTTGTATCGCGTGCAACTCGAGTTTGACGACCCCGAAAGGAAGGAAGAAAATGGGTAAGAAGAAGTCGAAGGGGCAATGGGATAGTGAGGACGAGGACGAAAGTGATGGGCCATTGTATCCAGCAGGAATTATGAAGGTGGGTAGTACCAGTGCGATGACAAGGAACTCAGATGAACCACTTGTTTGACGCTATAGCCTGATATCACATTCTTTGGGGAGAAATTAACAGATGAATTTGATAATTCTCTCGAAGAGGACCGGGAGAAAGTTGATCTCCTGCTTGTCATCGGAACATCCTTAAAGGTGTCACCTGTGGCCGAAATACTGTGTGGGTCTTTGTGATTTCGAGTGATGTCCATTCTCATCAATTTGGCCACATAGCACACCTTCCACATTCAGTGCCGCAGGTCAGAAGTTGACATGGAAGTTCTTGGCAACGACTGATGACGTTTAAACTCTATTAGATCCTCATCAACAAAACCCCGATTCGACATATCAACCCGGACGTGAGCGATTTATAATTCCACATGTGGACCGCCGATCTTAACTCCTTCTAGATTGTCCTTCTGGGTGACGCCGACGACATCGTCCGACATCTCTGTAGTGAGCTGCAGTGGGAACTGCCAGGACACACGCAACTTAACAATGGGCGGGAACATCTTCGTCGTATAAACCCGGATGAGACGCCTGCACCTCGGCCACCGGAACGTGTTGGAAATAGGTGAGCCGTTTGACATCAGAACAAGTGACTGTTACACGAATGATGATTTTCGTCTTCCGTATTGGCAGCCATGTGTGGCTGTATGATGGAGCAGAAGGAGGGAGATGGTTACAAAATCTTCGACAGGAGCTAACGAGTCAACTGCCGACTCCGGTGTCATTTCAGTCCGGAACGAGCACACGCTTATCGACCTTCGCGCCCGGTGATCGTAAAAGGGTTTTACGCGATAACGTCGAAGATGAACCGGCCATAAAGAGAGTGAAGTCGGGCCAAAGCTGAGGAGTGAGCAGACGGCTAGCTTTGTCATGTGATGATGAACATGGATCTGTACAATGTGCGTGCACCTTTGTTATCAGCTTATCTCCGTCAGCATTTCTGACATTCCCGACTTGACCACCAAGATTCTTATGCATGCTCCGCGTAATCATGATATGCTACAATGACTCGTCCCCATCAAGATTTCTAGAAATCAGTTCGTTCTCAACTGTTCTTAATCGTTCCCTCTCGCCACTTCGATCCATGACGTTTTGTTTACGACATGATCCGTGCCCAGGTTGGATGTGATTCTTGCAATCTTTTTGTCATCAAATCAGCCAAGTCCAAAACTTACTCTCATTATTTAAGCGTGAATGTCAGAACGGAGTAACCCCGTCCTCTACACAAACATGGGCAACGTGCCCGAGCTTGGCTCCAAATGCCTAATGGACTTGGTTGCACAATGTTTGCGGCGTCAAGACCCTGCCAAGACTCCACCTACACACAAGTTTGTTTCTTGGCATTGCGCCCCACCCTCGTCCCCGAGGTAAGAAAGCGGACGCAGTCATTGTAGGAAAGGACTCGGCAGGGATATCTATTATGGCCTCGGTCACGCAGTGGTCTTTCTAGCGCCTTTACGGCCGTGCTCGATTTATTCTTCAACCGGAATCTGTCGTTCACTCAATCGGCCACTTTTCGATGAACGCAAGGAAAGTACTGGACTGATTGAATAAAAATAAGTTCTCTATCATTATCGGCCCGTGACGTTACCTGACAATGCGGTTTACAATCTTCGCGGTCTTTTGGACTTTATCCTCAATTCAGTATTAGATTCCTGAACGAATGGTGCCGCTGCTTCCCTCCATATGCTTCCCGGCTCTTGTGACTTGTCTGCAATCCATCCTGATGAACCTATTGCCTGCATCCATGTGTTTCGTCCCGCGAAGTCGAGAGCCTATACATTTCGTACCGCGATGGCCCACTCACACCGAGCTATCTATAGCGTTTCTTTTCGTATAAGAGGATACCATAGCTCACCCCATTTCTCATTCTCTTAGCGGAATTCGACATGCTCTACTCTATCGGTCTTGTACTTCTCCTTGGTGTCTCATCGGTGCTGTCGAAGCCATTCAAGCAAAGGTATGCCGTTAACGTGGAGGAACGAACAAAAGCTAATCCGTGTGCCTTACTTCAGAACATGTGGAACATTCAAAACCGACGAGGAAATCGCCAAGGCTGAAGCACACTTCGAGGCCAACAAGGTTCCCGGGGATTTCTCGATTCAGTCTACTAGAAATGTAAGCTCCTACAAGGTTAGACTCCAACACGACACCTTCTCATTGTCTTCGCCTTCAGATCTACTGGCACGTCATCAGTCAGGACACCACCCTGTCTGGAGGAAACATCCCGTCGGTTTTCCTGGTAACCGTGGTTTAGGTTTTTACTCATGTAATTCGGCAGTGCCTCGCAGATCACAGCCCAGGTCAACGTCATGAACCAAGACTACTCCGGCACCGGACTTTCCTGGGTCTTGGCAGGAACCACTCGCACCGTTAATTCTGACTGGTTCAACAACGTTGCACCCGGCACGTCGCAGCAGACAGCGATGAAGACTAGCCTGCGTCAAGGTGGCGTTGCTGATCTCAACGTCTACTCCGTTGGGTTCGTTTTCCATGTTTCTGGTATTTCAATGGAAGGACTCTGACGTTATTTTATCTAGGTTCACTAACTCAGGACTTCTCGGATACGCTACTTTCCCTTCGAGCTACGCCGGCAATCCCACGGACGACGGTGTTGTTATCCTCTTCTCCTCCGTTCCCGGGGGCACTGCCGCTCCTTACAACTTGGGCAGGGTGGGTCTTTAGCTGATTCTTCTTCTGACCCCATCAACTCTCTCTAATATCCGTTCGTGGCATCAGACGCTCACCCACGAGGCTGGTCACTGGGTCGGTTTGTTACATACTTTCCAGGGAGGCTGCACTGGTTCCGGCGACTCAGTCAGCGATACTCCCGCAGAGGCCTCTCCCGCCTTTGGCTGCCCGACTGGCCGCGATAGCTGCACTTCTGTCTCAGGCCTTGACCCCATCCGTAAGTACTCTCATCGGCAGCCGCTTGGATGCATACGTTAAACGGTATTTGCAGACAACTACATGGATTACACTGACGACTCGTGCATGAACAACTTCACTCCTGGTCAAACGACCCGTCTTACTTCGCAGATGGCTACTTACCGTGGTGTTTAAATTGTTCCGTTGCGAAATCCTGGGGGAGGATGGTGGAATTGGGTCGCGCGCACGTGTTGATACCATGGTAGAACATGCTTATCGTTAAATTTCTGTATCTCTGTGACTTATACAGTTTGGAACAAACCTCTTCCCCGCATTTCGAATCAGGCGCAATCTTGGCGTGATGTACCGTGCATGGTAGCCTCATTGCAACAAACGATTCTCTACCGCCTCCAGCATGATCAATAAACATTGTCTGACGGAAGTTCATCTATCTAGATATGAGCTGCTGGCCCCGCACTCGAGATGGTCGTTTTAACCCCGGATACGTCACTGGACCTGGGTTCAGCATGTGGGTGAATGCTCGCTGGTAGTAGTACATCATATCTACTGGTCCCGCACTCGAGATGGTCGTTGTAACCCCGGATACGTCACTGGACCTGGGTTCAACATGTGGCTGAATCGTTGCTGGTAGTAGTACAATCTGACATGTATCCACCTTGTGGCTTCCAGGAACCAGAGTCCTATACAGTGTGAGAGGACGGCTGGTCCTGGCCCTCAGGCTTATGGAGCATGGATCTGCCAGTGTACAATGTGCGTGCACCTTCGTTATCAGCTTATCACCGTGCATTTCTGACAGAATTCAGGCCGGATCATGTCGTAAACAAAACCTCATGGATCGAGGTGCACCGTTATAGTCGGTGAGAGGGCGAACGATTGAGAACAGTTTATGTTGAACGTGGACCAGGAATCTCGATGGGCACGTAACATTGTATGATTATATAAGTCAAACCCTTGGCGAGCCTCCTTATATCCAACTTCGCCGTGAGTGTGAATGGAGCCACTCCGTCCTCTACACAAACCTGTGCCATATGCCCGAGCTCAATCCCGAATGCCTGACCATAGCCGACCATATACTACAATAGATTCGGTTGCACAATGTTCGCGGCGTCAGGACCCCTGCCAAGACTCCGCAGTGACTTTGTTTCTTGGCATTGCGCTCCATGCCCGACCTTGCGTTAAGAAAACAAACGCAGTCATCGCGAGAAAAGGCTCGATAGACATATCTATTATGGCCTCGGTCGCGCAGTGCTCTCTGTAGCCCCTTTACGACCTTGCTCAAATCATTCTTCGACTGGAATCTATCGTTCACTCAATCAGCACTTTTTGATGGATGCAAGAGAAATACCGAACTCAATAAAAAGAAGGTTCTCTATCTTTCTTATCGGCCACACATTACCTGACAATGCGGTTTACAGTCACCTTTTCGGGCTATCCTCAATTCACTATTAGATTCCTGAGCGAATGGTGGCGCTGCGTCCCTCCATATGCTTCCTGGCTCTTGTGACTTGTCTGCAATCCATCCCGATGAACCTATTGCCTGCATCCATGTATTTCATCCCCTGAAGTCGAAATCGTATACATTTCGCATCGCGATGGCCCACTCACGTCGAGCTATCTGTGGAGTTTCTTTTCGTATAAGAGGGTGCCATGGCTCGCCACATTCCTCATTCTCTTAGCGGAATTCGACATGTTCTACTCTATTGGTCTTGTCCTTCTCCTTGGTGTCTCGTCGGTGCTGTCGAAGCCATTCCAGCAAAGGTATGCCGTTGACGTAAAGGACCGACGACAAGTTAATCCGCGTGCTTTACTTCAGAACATGTGGAACGTTCAAAACCGACGAGGAAATCGCCAAGGCTGAAGCACACTTCGAGGCCAACAAGGTTACTGGCGATTTCACGATTCAGTCCACTAGAAATGTAATTATAAGTTCCTACAAGGTTAGACTTCTCGACCCCTTCTCATTGTGTCTTTGCCTTCAGGTCTACTGGCACGTCATCAGCCAGGACACCACCCTGGCTGGAGGATACATCCCGTCGGTTTCCCAGTTAAACGTGATTGATTTTTTACTCATGCAATTTCGGCAGTGACTCGCAGATCACAGCCCAAATCAACGTCTTGAACCAAGACTACTCCGGCACCGGGATTTCCTGGTCCTTGGCAGGAACTACTCGTACAATTAATGCTGACTGGTTCAACAACGTTGCACCCGGCACGTCGCAGCAGACAGCGATGAAGACTAGCCTGCGTCAAGGTGGCGTTGCTGATCTCAACGTCTACTCCGTTGGGTTCGTTTTCCATGTTTCTGGTATTTCAATGGAAGGACTCTGACGTTATTTTATCTAGGTTCACTAACTCAGGACTTCTCGGATACGCTACTTTCCCTTCGAGCTACGCCGGCAATCCCACGGACGACGGTGTTGTTATCCTCTTCTCCTCCGTTCCCGGGGGCACTGCCGCTCCTTACAACTTGGGCAGGGTGGGTCTTTAGCTGATTCTTCTTCTGACCCCATCAACTCTCTCTAACATCCGTTCGTGGCATCAGACGCTCACCCACGAGGCTGGTCACTGGGTCGGTTTGTTACATACTTTCCAGGGAGGCTGCACTGGTTCCGGCGACTCAGTCAGCGATACCCCCGCGGAGAAATCTCCCGCTTTTGGCTGCCCGACTGGTCGCGATTCTTGCACTCATGCCGCAGGCCTTGACCCCATCCGTAAGTACTCTCATCGGAGGCGCTTGGAGGCATGCATTAAACGGTATTTGCAGACAACTATATGGATTACACTGACGACTCGTGCATGAACAACTTCACTCCTGGTCAAACGACCCGTCTCACTTCACAAATGGCCACTTACCGTGGTGTTTAAATTGTACCGTTGCGAATCCTGGGGGAGAATGGCGAACTGCAAGCGTTGATACCTGGTAGAACATGTTGTTTATCGTTAACTTTTTGTATCTCTGCAACCGTGACTTGTACAATAAAATCTGGAGGTTAAACCCCTTGCCCGCATTTCGAATTCGAACCACATAAGGGGGAAATGCGCCGCTCGGACATCACTAATAGTGCATACTCTTGACGCAATCTTGAACAACAGATTCTCTATTTTCTCCAGCATGTTCATTGTCCGGACGTTCACCTTTCTAGATATGAGATGCTGCTCGTCGTGTGCCATCCACTAGCACTGCTCGAGATGGTCGTTTTAACCCCAGATACGTCACTAGACCTAGGTTCTTGCGCAATTGTCGACGCAATGGCTCAATGTGGTCGAATGCTCCGAGTCGGGCAGTACATCCTAGTCTGAGTATCATTTTGATATATATTACAATCTGTCATGTATCGGCCTTCTCTAGACCTTCCAAGCACTGTATGTATGACAACCTTGGCTCCGAGTCAGCGTGACGAAACTATGTATCCCGACCCGTCCAACTACCAAACACCCATCAACGACGTCGATCCCTCGCGACACTCACCACACACCCAGGTCCTGCAAGAACCTCTGACTCCATTGACAGCCGCTAGTTACCCGTCAATGCGGTTTATGGTCTCCCTCAAATCTCCCTCTGGTCTTCTCTGCCTTTGGGTTTCCTTTGGTCTCTTCGTGGCTGACTGCTGACTACTGACCGCACTGAACGAATGGTTCTGCTGCGTTCGGCCACGGCTTCATGACTGTTGTGACTTGCTTGCCATGCATATGGTTCTGGAGAGCCTTCATTCCTAGTCTCAAGCGCTTCATGGTGCCGAGCCGAAACCGAATATGTTGAACGACCTTTTCGGTACGCTTGCTTACAGATACCGCCGATCCTCATAAGGATTGTATTGCCTTCGATTTCGTATACTATCGTGACTTACTAACTGCCATGGTTCTGCGAACCTGCATTCCTGGTCTCAAGCGCTTTGTGGTGCCGAGCCGAACTTGAAAGTCGTCCTATTATTGGGTACGCTTGCCTACAGAGACCGATCCTCAAAAGGCTTGTATTGCCTTCGATTTCGTATAAGAGGGGCCATGCTTCAACGACATTCTTCATTCCCTCAGTAGAGCCCAACGGGAGTTGACAGTGATTCGACATGCCCCCTACCATCGGCCTTGTGCTTCTCTTGAGCGTCTCGTCGGTGCTGTCGCAACCATTCAACCAGGGGTATGCACGCCATCATGATCAGTGGGTTCAAACAAAAGTTAATCCATGCCCCGTAATCCTGGACGTGTGGAACGCTCAAGAGCGATGCGGACATTGCTTGGGCCAAGGAACACTTCAAGGCCAACAAGGTCGACGTCGACGAGGCCCAAATCGCCAATGCTACTAGGGTCCATCTCAATGTAATTACCTCCCATGGCTATACACCACAAGACCATCTCATTCTCTCCACCCTTAGGTGTATTTCCATGTCATCAGCAAAGACAAGACCCCGGCTGGGGGCAATATCCCGTGAGCCATTCTTATCAGCTCCTTACCCATCCTACTATTGTTACTCACACAATTACGGCAGTAAGGCTCAAATTAAGGCCCAAACCAGAGCCTTGAACAAGGCTTCACTTCCGTCGGAATTCACTGGGTCCTTGCTGGAACTACTCGCACCGTTAACCCTCGCTGGTTCAACAAAGTTAATTACAGAACACCGCAAGACATTAACATGAAGACGAAACTCCGGAAGGGTGGCGCTGCTGATCTCAATATCTACTCCGTCGGGTGCGTTTTCGTACCTCCCCAAAAGACAGTAGCATATCCCAACTAGCTTCAAAAAGATACGTGCTAAAGACAAAGGGCTTCTCGGATACGCTCCTTTACCTGTGTGGTACGCCGATGACCCCATGGGGGACGGTGTCGTCATCCTTTACTCCACCGTTCCCGGCGGCAGCAACGTTGATCATAACCTGGGCAAAGTGCGTCTTTAGCTGATTCTTCTTCCGACCCCGACCACTCTCTCTAACGTCCGCTCGCAACATCAGACGCTCATCCACGAGGTTGGTCACTGGCTCGGTTTGGAACACCCCTTCGAAGGCGGCTGCAATGGCGGCGACGAGGTCGATGATACCCCCGCAGAGGCCTATGGTGCTAGTGGCTGCTCGATTGGGCGCGATACCCGCCCGGGTTTACCAGGGTTGACCCCATCCGTATGTACAGTACTCCCATCACCCAATTGCTGCTGTGTATTGAATTATGTTCTAAGACAACTTCATGGACTACTCTGACGACCCGTGCTTGAAGAGGTTCAGCCGTGGTCAAGCCATTCGTATGCATCAACAACTGGCCACCTACCACCGTAATGCTACCGCTTAAATCTTTACTTTCGGGATCCTCCTGGGCATTTTATGTTAGGTATTTACTGTACACACCATTAACCTTTTGAAATGACTTGTATTCTCGGACAATTGTAATTTGTTTGGAAAATTATTTGTGACTCAGTCTGATCAGCGATACCCCTCCAGTGGCCTCTGCCGCCGTTGGCGCCCGATTGCCACCGTGAGACCTACTCCATCGCAGGCTCCGACCCATCCGTAAGTGTACTCGCCCTCATCAGCCAGCCGCTTGTCTTTGATGCATGCATTCAACTCTACTACTTGCAGACAAATGACAATTTCACTCTTGGTCAAGGCACCCGTCTCACTCAACAGGTGTCCACTTACCGTGACATTCAAATTGTTACCTTGCGTAGGGGAGCATTGTGAACTTGGGTCACGCAAGCGTTGATACCTAGTAGAACAGTTGTTTATCCGAGTCGTTAACTTTTCGTATCTCTGCAACAGTAAAAGTTATTAGGCAATCTGGAAGTTAAACCTCTTCCCCGCATTTCGAACTATATGAGGGGAATGCGCCGCTCCGACATCACTCTTGGCGCACTCTTGGCGTGATGTGCCTCATTGCAACAAAAGATTCTTTATCGCATCCAGCATGATCAATGAAAACCCGATCATAGTATGCCACCGGCATGCACTCGAAATGGTCGTTTTAACCCTGGATACTTACGTCATGGTAGGACCTATGATATGCAGCTGGTTCGTGGATCGTGTGGTCGAGTACTCGCTAGTATTACAATCTGTCATGTATCCGCCTCAAGTACATAACCACAATCATATACTGACAGTCATTACTAAGATCTCTTCCAAGCGCCAAACGATTATGTAATCCTATGTAAGGCGGTTGCATGACGAAACTAGTTACTAGAACCCGTCAAACCGACTCAAAGCAGCCGAACATCCAACGACATCGATCCCGTAGCACCCAGGAGTTCCCGAACAGACATCAGCTGAGCAGTACGCTAGTTATCCGTCAATGCGGTCTATGGTCTCCCTCGGTCTCTTCCGTCCTTCGGTTTCCTTTGCTTTCTCAGTGGTTGACTCCCGACTGCCCTAAACGGATGGTTCTACTGCGTTCGGCCATTGCTTCATGACTACCATGACTTATCTGCCATAGTTCTGGCGAACCTGCATTCCTGGTCTGAAGCACTTCATGGTGCCAAGCCGAAAGTCGTCCTATTCGGTACACTTGCCTACAGATATCGATCCTCGTAAGGCTTGTATTGTCTTCGATTTCATATAAGAAGGGTCCATGGTCCACGACATTCTTCATTCTCTCAGCGGAATTCAACAAGACTTGACAGTGATTCGACATGCTCCCTTCTATCGGTATTGTGTTCTTCCTGAGCGTCTCGTCGGTGCTGTCAACACCATTCAACCACACAACCAGGTATGCACTCCATTAGTGGGCTCAAACAGAAGTTAACCCGTGCTCCATAATTTAGGACATGTGGAACGGTCAAGAGCGACGAGGACATTGCTCGGGCCGAGAAACACTTCAAGGTCAACAAGATCGACGTCAACCCCCAAATCGCCAAAGCTATGGCTCCTCTCAACGTAATCCCCTTTCATGGTTATACACCGCGAGACCATCTCATTCTCTCTGCCCTTAGGTCTATTGGCATGTCATCAGTGAGGCCAATACTTTGGATGGGGGCAACATCCCGTGAGCCATTCTTATCAGGTCCTCATCCATCCTACTATTTTTACTCACGCAATCCCGACAGTGATTCTCAAATTGCGGACCAAATCAAAGTCTTGAGCAAAGACTTCACTTCTGCCAAAATTTCTTGGGTCCTCGCCGGAATCACTCGCACTGTCAACCGCGAGTGGTTCGAAACTGGACCCAAGCTACCGCAACAGACGAAAATGAAGACCAAACTCCGTAAGGGTGGCGCTGCTGATCTCGATGTCTACTCCGTCGGGTTCGTTTTCCAGTAGATTGGTGCCTCTACGCAAAAGCACTAACATATCCCATGAAGTTATATCACACGTTCTGGCCAAAGAGAACTCGGATATGCTACTTTCCCGTCGGACTACGCCAACAAACGCGGGGACGACGGCGTCGTCATCGATTTCTCCACCGTTTCCGGCGGCACCTGGGCTCCTCACAACTTGGGCAGAGTGTGTCTTTAGCTGATTCTTCCACCTCCGTCCACTCCTCCTAACATCCATTTGCAACATCAGACGCTCACCCATGAGGCTGGTCATTGGCTCGGTTTATACCACACCTTTCAGTACGGCTGCAAAGATAACGGCGACGAGGTCGACGATACCCCCGCAGAGGGGTCTCCTGCTTCCGGCTGCCCGGCGAAATGTGATACCTGCCCTAGAAAAGGCGTTGACCCTATCCGTACGTGCTCTCATCACCCAACCGCTGCTGTATATTGAATCATGTTCTAAGACAACTATATGGACTACACTAACGACGCGTGCATGAACAACTTCACTCCTGGTCAAATCACTCGCATGCATCATCAACTGTCCACCTACCGCCGTAAAGCTTAAATCTTCACTTCGGGATACTGGAGGGTATTGACGTTACTAGGCGTTTACTTGTACATTGTTCACTTTTTGGTAACTCTGAAAATGACTTGTATTCTGCAATTTGATTGCAAAATTATTTACAAGACTCAGCGATCCCTCCCGCCTTTGGCTGCCCGATTTGCCGCGATACCTATCCCACTGCAAGCTTTGACGCCATCCGTATATGTACGTATGTACTCTCATCGGCCAGCCGCTTGCCTTGCATTAAACCGTATTTGCAGACAAATGTCAATTTCACTCTCGGTCAAGGCATCCGCCTCACTCAACAGCTGTCCACTTACCGCGGCATCTAAATTGTTACCTTGCGAATCCTGGGGGAGCATGAACGTGGGTTATGCACGCCTTGATACCTACTGGAACATGTTTAATTATCATTAAATTTTTGCACTTGTAGATCTGCAACCGTTACTTGTATAATCTGGAAGTTAAGTAGACTCCTTTCCTGCATCTCGAATCATCTGAGCCTAGAGGGGGATGCGCCGCTCGGACATCACTAGCCTTTTGGTGTGATGCGCCATGCATGCAAATTAACCTCCTGCCACCAACCTCATGTACCAAGAGACAGATTATCATATCGATCTTTAGCGCTCAATCAGTTATCGCCTGCAGCATGGTCGTCGTCCGGGAGACCACATAGATCTGAAATACTTATCATCATATGCCACGCGCTCGAGATGGTCGTATTGACCCCGGATGCGTCACCGGACCCTGGCTCATGTGGTCGAATCCTAAGCTAATAGGCTACACCTATCTTTGGTTTAGACGTCGCGGCGTTAAGCACCGATGCATTCGGAATATTGTGAAATATTATGCTGCAGTGAGCCAGATGATCTGTGATTGCAGAGAGTGCTGCAGCTTGGTGCTATTGAGAGGAACGGGAGCGCGCAGTCTGCCCGTATCATACTATGGCCAGTTGCGGCCCGCGATCCGTGCGGAGATGCTGAGTTTTATTTGGGAATCCAGAATCGAACTTTGATCCGCATCCTTCACTACGGACAGCTCGGGCCGACGATTCGTTCATGACAACTTGGACCTTTCGCAGTGGCATCCTACTTCTGGAGTGCGTATCCATGCTCGCCGAGGAGCCCCTCGTGGTAGAGATAGAGAAGACTCCTAAGGAAAACACTGCTGCCGAACTCGCTCACTGCATCGCTTAGCGCTCAACCGTTGTATGGCCTCGCGAAGATATTGGTCAATTGATCAATACCATGCCGTCAGTATCTAAAAAAAGTACGGTCTCCCTCGGTTTCCTCTGCCGTTCGGTTTCTCAGTTGTTTGACCACCGGCTGCCCTGAACGAATGGTTCTGTTGCGTTCCACCATATGCTTCATGGCTCTTGTGATTTATCTACCATCCGTTCTGGTGGACTTGCACACGCGCTTCGTCTTGCCAACCGAAAGTCGTTCTATCTAGCACTCTGATTTCCAACCGATGCCGATCATCGTATGGCCTTCATTTTCGTATAAGAAGGGGCCATGCTTCACGACATTCCTCATTCTCTCAGTGGGATTTAACAGTGTTTCGACATGCTCCCTTCTATCGGTCTTGTACTTCTCCTGAGCGTCTCGTCGGTGCTGTCGAAACCATTGAACCGCAGGTACGCACGTCATTCGTGGGATCAAACAGAAATTAATCCCTGACTCAGGAAGTGTGGAACGGTCAAGAGCGACGCGGACATTGCTCGCGCCGAGGAACACTTCAACGCCAACAAGGTCAACGCCAACCTTACCGAACTCGCCAGTGCTAAGGCCCCTCTCAAGGTAATTCCCTTCAGGGTTATACACTGCGAGATCATCTCATTCTCTCCGGCCTTAGATCTATTGGCATGTCATCAGCGAGAACAACACTTTGGGTGGAGGCAACATCCCGTGAGTCCCATTCTCACCATCCTACTTTTGTTTACTTATGCAATCCCGGTAGTGATTCCCAAATCACGGCCCAAATTAGCGTCTTGAACCAAGACTATGCTTCCGTCGGAGTTTCCTGGGTCCTTGCCGGAACCACTCACACCGTCAACTCCGACTGGTTCAACAACGTTGGACCTGATTCATCGCAACAGACAGACATGAAGACCAGCCTCCGTCAAGGTGGCGCTGCTGACCTCAATGTCTACTCCGTCGGGTTCGTTTTGCAACGTGTTGGTACCTCAACGAAAGACACTAAACATATCCCATTTAGTTTCAAGTCTGGTTCTGGCCAAGGACTTCTCGGATACGCCACCTTCCCTGTGGACTACAGTGCCAACCCAAAGGACGACGGTGTTGTCATCCTTTTCTCCTCCGTTCCTGGCGGCGCTTCGGCTCCTTACGACCTGGGCAGGGTGAGTTTTGGAGCCCAATTATTCTTTACCCCGTTTAAAATTATTTTTGCGACATCAGACGCTCACCCACGAGGCCGGTCACTGGGTCGGTTTGTACCATACCTTCCAGGGTGGCTGCAGCGGTGCCGGCGACTCAGTCAGCGATACCCCCGCAGAGAAATCTGCTGCTTTCGGCTGCCCAGCTAATCGTAATACCTGCTCTGGTAAAGGCTTTGACCCCATCCGTACGTACCCTCATCACCCAACCGCTGCTGTGTATTGAATGATATTCTCAGACAACTACATGGACTATACTGACGACTCGTGCATGAACAACTTCACCGCTGGTCAAGGCACTCGTCTTACTCAACAACTCTCCACATACCGTCGCGCTTAGCACGTGTTGGGTAGTTACTGTACTTATACATCGTGAACCTTTTGTAGGTCTGGAAGTAACCTGTAGTCTTGTAGTCTTGTACAATTGCAATAAGTATACCATTCATTTTTACATTTCACATGCAGTGGGCCGAACTGGCACTAGGGTAGTAGTACTGTATCATAACGACCGTAGGTTCACACATGTGAAAAATTTCGACCAAAAAAAAATACAAAAAAAATCCGAAAATTCAAAAGAAAAACATTTTCGGTGAGCGATTTTTTTGGCTGTGACCTGTGACTGAACCTACGGTCGTAATGGTACAGTATTTTGATAAAGTAAAATGGGAGTGAGCCTAAGGGTGTCCATTGTAGTCATTATATAGGCGTCAATTAGTGTCGGCCAGACTGAGAACGGTGCTCATCTGAGTACATTTGCAACATCCAAGTCAACGTTGTTGCTAAACCTTAACCAATAATATTCAGAATAATATTCAGTAGCTGGCAGTATTATGTAATGCGGGGGGATCCAACTTCAAGCTCCGCAGTGCGATCGGCAGTCAACTCGCGACAATGGTCAGTAAAACCCACCGCACGTCCAGGGGGTACGAAGAATCTGACTTGCGAATCATGTTCGACACCAAAGATCATCCCGGTCCGCTGCTTCTCTTGCGGAAAAGTCATCGGTGACAAGTGGAATGCGTATTTAGACCTTTTGTCAAAAGACATGAGCGAGGGGTGAGTTTACTTCTGCGTTCATTTATGGATCCCCTCAGCTCTCCTGAATAGTGACGCGTTGGATGAGCTCCAGTTGAAGCGATATTGCTGCAGACGGATGGTTCTGACCCATGTGGATCTCATCGAAAAACTCTTGCACTACAACCGTAAGTTCCTCTGCGTCCTCGTCCTCGTGCTCTGTTCCTCAGTGTCGTCGTTTTTACTCCACCGTCGCTGCATGCTTTGATATCCTTTGGTTTTATCGTCTTTCTCATGAACCCGTTGCAGCTATGGAACGCAGCAAGGACAAGGCAGCCTACTGATGCGAGCTGATGCCGTCTCGTATTTTCAAATTTTTGTATTTACACAAATGTGATTGATCAGGTGTGTAAAACACCATAGGTTTGACGAGAGTTTGAGACGAGAGTTTATGCTGGCCAGGTATGAATGATCCCTACTACCCACTGGAAGGAAGCCCCTCTGTAGTGCCACTGTTACTCGACTAGCTAGTGCCACCTGGAATCAGTAAGTAGACACAAAACGGGTCAACATACTGGTACGGTCAACATCTCTCCCGCGTGTCTCGACCTGTTGGTCACGCTTCGCATACAGACATCTCTCCGACATCGTCCTTCTCTGTACCGATGTCATGAAGGAAATTGGGGAGTGAGGTGGCTTTGGAGTGAAGGAGTGACGGCTTTCGTGATTGTCTCTCACTCAGTTTGCTGGCCAGGGATGAGATATGTAAACTTCCGTGTATCGTCTGAGGCAATACTTAAACATTCGATTCTCTTTGACCGTAGGTCAGCACCCTGTCATGTCGTGTACGCATCACCAGGAATATTTTTCAAAATTCGAATGATGGAGACGTAGCCGCGGGTTCGTTGGGAAACTTTCTTGACGAACGAAACCCCCAAAGGCCCTCCATGTCGGTATCGGTCGGGCAAGTCCTTACAATCCCTTCACCGAAGAGAGACCAATGTCGGCCGACAGCCTTCATCTATTATGAAACCACTCCAGTCCACCCATGTGCTCGAGAAGTAGGCCTTAACCCCGGAAAACCTCGTAATGTAATTTTCCTCTCAAATTATATACCGCGATACCCTGGTCAAGCAACCCCGCATCGCTCAACAGATATCTACTTACTGTGGAGTCTAATAAGCGGGCATGTCGAGAAGCGGATTGAGTCACAGACTGTCGTTTCAAGACCAGCAAGCATCAAGGTGACAAGGTCCCATCAACTTGCACAGTACCCACGCAGACTGGTGGACCACGTGGCTGAAACTGAGTTTATCCTTTTAGGCTTTCTCTTGAGTTTCTCGCAAGACGGGGGCTGCCAAATAATCGACCTCCGTGATGGAAACAAGTTCACCCCTGTCTTGCGATGCCCATCACCCCGACAGTACGATCTCTCAAGTTCGGTGGAGCCCAAGTACACGGCGGATGGACGAGCGAAGCTGGGAATGCCGAGAAAGCCATGTCCATGGTCATCTGACAGTCGCCGGTCAGGGATCATTATTTCAGGGCTAGCCTTCGCATTGAACCTTGCAAGTCACTGCCTGACTTCACACCTTTCCGACGGCCCTCCTAACGTATGAGCACGATCGCGACAATGGCCTCTTATAAGCGGACAAGGCAGATGAAGGGGACCAGGGGTTGTAGTCCTCACCCCAGGGCATACCACAGACACAGAGCAAATGCGACATCTGGATCCCTGGGCCGGCCCTGTTAACTTATCACCATTCAACATTGCTTAGCGACTAGCCTCCCTGAACAAGTCATGCAACTGTTGTAGATATCATAGGTGACGATCTAGGCTCAACTAATCCCTCCCAGGTGACGGTCAGTAGCCGACATTGGGTTGATACCCATGGAGCTTCGACGATATCGTTTAATGCGCCGCTCTCACGGCTTACGATTTTGGACCGGCTCTTGCAACTTCTCTCTCAACCATCATGATGAACTTGACGCATGGTTTCATGCGTTTCGATGGTTCCATTTGTTGCCTAACGCACGCCGATCCTGAGGCTTTCGTATTATAAGAAGCATTCATACTTCACGATATTCCGCATTCTCTCAGCGGGATTCGCCATGCTCCCCTCTATCGGTCTTGTGCTTCTCCTGAGCGTCTCGTCGGTGCTGTCGAAGCCATTGGGGAACCGGTACGCGCGCCCTTAGTATGTAAGACCAGGCAGAGGCTAACCCGTACCCCAGCACATGTACAGAGGAGACAGAGGCTGACCTATACCCCAGCCCATGTGGGTCGATCAGGAACATCGAGGAAATTACTCGGGCAGAGGCCCACTTCAACGCCCACAAGGCCAACCACACTGCGATGGCCGATCACAAGTTGGCCAATTTCGCTGCTAGTGGTCGGCGGCCTATCAACGTAACTCCCTTGCAGGATTATACACCGCGAGAATTTCTGATTTTCTCCACCCTTAGGTCTACTGGCACGTCATCAGCAGGGACAACTCTTTGGACGGGGGGAACATTCCGTGAGTCCTAACGTTATGAGAGACAACCTTAACGTGCTGCTTTGGTATTGATGCAAAATTTTGGCAGTGATTCACAAATCGCTGCTCAAATCAACGTCTTGAATCAAGACTACGCCCCCGTCGGAATTTCCTGGGTCCTTGCCGAAACCACTCGCACCGTTAATCCTGACTGTTCAACAACGTCGGACTCGACGGCGCGGGACAGGGTACTGAACAACAGGCCGCGATGAAGACCAGCCTTCGTGGAGGTGGCCTCCAAGATTTCAATGTCTATAGTGTCGGGTTCGTTGCCTATGTATCTGATAGTGCCTCAACGAAAGACCACTTATATACCCCTAGTTTCATGGCTAATCGTGGACTTCTCGGATACGGTGCTTATCCTTGGGAGTACCAACACAACCCCACGGATGATGGTGTTGTCTTCCTCTTCTCTACCGTTCCTGGGGGCAGCTCCCCTGGTCACGGTATGGGCAGGGTGAAACCTACTAATCTCCTTCGCCCCATCTATTCTCTCTAACATATCTTCCCAATATTAGATACTCACCCACGAATCTGGTCACTGGTGTGGTTTATACCATACCTTCGAGCGCAGCTGTGGTGGCGACAATGACGGAATCTCCGACACCCCTTCAGAATCCTCTCCTGCTCTCGGCTGCCCAATTGGCCGTGACACTTGCTCTGGTGCCGGCCTTGACCCCATCCGTACGTTGGTGTCGTCGCTCGAACCGCTAGTATTGCATTAAATCGTATTCGCAGACAACCACATGGACTACACTGACGACACTTGCAAAATGGACGGCTTCACCGCTGGTCAAATCACCCGTATGAATCAACAGCTGTCTATCTACCGACACCTCTGAGTTTTCATGTCGATCTTGGTGGGTTGAGTGGCGTGTGAGATACCCAATTATTTATTATGTACCTCGGGCGGGGTCCCTCTTCGAGTAGGACTTTCGAGTCGTACAATATACCATCGCATAAAGTTTTGGGACCCTCGAACTAAACGGACAGTGTGCAGACGCCGTGATATTCATCTTAACATCAACCATCCATGGTGGCGTCTATCATGCACTCGGCTAACTACATACGCCACCTAGAATTGAAAGAAGGTGTGTGTCGGAAAACCCGAGAAAAACATATATGCACCAATAATGTGCCCATGTGTACCTTTCCCAGCGCTTCCAGAAAGACGTCCTCCAACGGGAGAGAAAATGTTGGTGTTGTTCCCCGGATTGGAGGGCGTGCGCAAGGGCGATGAAGTTTTCTGATACTATCAGGGTATTCATTCAAACTCGCTCAAAAAAAGAGAGAGAAGAGGGCGCACCTCGGATGATGCAGCCACGCATAATCCAACGGGAGATCTCCCTGTGCAGTCTGCGCAAACGCCTTCACTTTATCGATCTACACCCATCCAATAATTACCCCCGCCGCGAAAAGAGAAAGAAAGAAACCACAGCATTCTCGACCTTCTCCCCCTCCTGCTCCTTAACTTTCACATACCACCCATGACACCTCCGCCTGCACCTCCTCAATCTTCTCGGAAAACTTTTCTTCCGTCTTCTCCAACACGCGATACCACGTCTTGGCCTCCCTCCCACATTCCCCTTCCTTCTCCATACCCACCCTCACCTCTCCACCCCCCCTCAAATACTCCTCCAAACCTTTGACAAACCGCTCCGCTTCCTCCCTCCATTATACCTATCACACCTCGCTTTTCATGCTTCTTACCTTATCACTCCCGTATCGACTGAGCTCGACAACAGCGTCGGCACGTATCTGTCCAAGTACATGTCTCATGTCTTCCTCGGCACTCTGGACGAGATCTTGCATGCCCTACGCCTGGAAGAACTGCAAGAACGGGAAGAAGCAGAAGAACAAGGAAAGGGACACTCCAGGGCCCCGGTCCCTGCCGACATTCTCGCGGGCCATGATAAATGGGAGTGGGACCTGCGGTTGCGTGCGAACTTGAACATACCCTGCACACAAGTGTGGCTTGATAATGACGTAGGCGGTAGCGGTAATAGAGGTAGTAGGGGCGTGTGTAGGGGTAGATGTGGGTGTCGTAGAAGGGTTTGAGAGTGCGGTAGCGAATGTAGTGCCACGGGTGTAGGCGGGGACGAGACGGGTGTGGATTTGTAGAGACTTGGGTGTGGGGGCATCGAGCATGTTCGCCCGTTCCGGCGATGAGGATGTGGTTCCCTGGGGAGCACAACCCCAGCGGCTACTTACAAGTGGATGTGATTTTTTAGACAAGACGTCATTTAAATTACATAATTGTCTTCGTCGATAGCTAAAATCAAATAATAAACTATATTGACTCTTCGACCCAGGCGTTCTTCAAATTCAGGAGTCCGGATCCATGAGCACGAGGTTGACTTCTGCAATGTCGTGTGACTGGTGTCCGTTTCAATTTGTAATGCTGTGCTAGACGCACAGCGGCGGCCACGACATAGAATTCCATTCGATTCTCGGCTTCAGTACAAGAAAGTGGAGAAAGTGTGTTGACTACTGAAGATGGATCACTCTTCTTCAACTTCATTCCCAGCACGGTTCTTCCCTATTCATTCCACCCTCCCTACGAAACCTTGTGTATGTCTTGGGACCGTAGCATCGAGCATACACGTCCAAGGCGGCTCATTCACCGACGACGGCAACTTGAACGTTCACAACGCCGTCCGTTGGCTGGCCCCGGATTGGACAAGATTAAACGCCCCATTGGCATGGGAGGCTACGCTGGAGGAACGACCAAGAGACGAATGGCCTGAATCTGCTTCAGATACTCCAATCGATGAGACAGGGTCAGCTCCCCCGACACCAGCACTGGCACTGCTAGGTAAAGATATCATGAGGTATATGGACGTATGGGTAACCGAAAAAAGAACCAATGTATAGCGATGATTCTGATAAACTCTCTCCTGTCTCGCCTTTGAGGATATGTCCGCCGGTCAAATACCTCCGTTCGCCAGTCAATTATTTCTCTCGACCACTTCCCAATGACGTCCGAAACCTCATTATTTATGGACTACGGACTCCGAATCGCCCTCTGCCATCGTGTGATGCCCTCTGCCCTTGCTGTTTTAAAGCTTCTTATCACAGATACCTCGAATGGCGCGATCTACTTTGGGTCAAGCTCATCTTGGTCGAGGAAACAGGTGTCCATCTTTCCGATCATGAGCCCTTGTATGCGAGCTGCAAGAACAAAATGAAAAAGCTCGCGTTTCTCACATCATGGCTCACCAATTCGTTGGAAGACATGCGGAATCCCGGACGCGAACTTTTCCATCATACCTCGGAGCTTGAAGATCTAAAAAGAAAGCGACACCATTATTACGGGCAGAACCATCCAGTCCGACTGATCTCGCCCTATCTGCACCGCGATAAGATTTTGGTTTATCTCAACTCGTTTCCTCAATATGAACTGTACAATGGTGAGTAATTAGCAATCGTCTCGTTCCCAACCTCTAAGAGGTTAATCAGAGCTCAGGATACCCCCACTGCTGAAGATAACTGAACTGCTGTCATTTTGAGACCTGTATTTCCGTCATCGTTCAACAATATAAATCATCCATTTCGAGTTCAAACGTATCCGGGATTGCGTCATCAGATACGCTGCATTCCCCGTCATGGCATTGGGTGATGAATATTGCTGACCGCGATACAAGGAATCGAGAGTCTTTATTTGACAAAATTGTCACATATGATGGAGGTGGTACGTTGGCTGCAGCCTGCAGGTCGGTAGTGATCCTTCTTTGTGGAATCATCCCCTGGCACATGGCAACCTTGTCCACCACAGAAATGGCCGGAACCACCGGAGGACGATGGATTTTCATGTCCATCCTGGTGGGTTGAGTACTAGTGGCGTGTCAGATACCCAATTATTTATTATGCACCTCTTCGAACCAGTAGGACTTTCTCGGAGTCGTACAATATACCATCTCTTGTAGAATTTTGGGAACGTATTGACCTCAACCGGACAGTGCGCAGGCATCGTTAATGTTATATTCATCGACGGTAGCGGCCGTCATGTATATGCACTCGGTTTACTATGTCATCGTCTACTAACATTCAAAGATGACGCTCGAGTGAACTTTGCTGAAGATTGTGGAGTCCGCGCAAAGGTTGTTACAGCCGTTTGACAGAGGCCCCGGCGATGAATTTGAGCGTCAGGAGCATAAAGCAGTAGTAGTAGATTAGTACGAGTCATAACTTCAGAAAGCATATGCATAAAAAAACATGTAGAGGAGTTCTGTATGTCAGACGTCATACGAATCAAAAAAAACTACAATCAAGAACGAACAAATCATAAAATCCTCCCTTCATCACAGCTCATCCCTATCCCCACCCCCACCCGCCGCCACCTTCAACTTTTCCTCCACCTCCTCCTTCGACCTCCCCAAAAACACATGTTCAACCCCCTCTTCCAATCCCGGCGCAGGCGTCTCCGTCTCCACCGGTTCGACAGGTAAAATGGAGACCGTCTCTTCCTCCTCCTCCACCTTTGCAAAAACCCTCGCTCCTCGCCTCCCCACCTCCGCCACTGCAGCTTGGAACCCCTCCACGACTTCGTTCACCTCACGCTCGACCTTTCCCAGCGCTTCCAGAAAGACGTCGTCCAACGGGAGAGAATGTTGGTGTTGTTCCCCGGATTGGAGAGCTTGCGCGAGAGTGGTGAAGTTTTCGGATACTGTCAGGGTATTCATTCAAACCTGCTCCAAAAGAGAGAAGAGAAAACGCACCTCGGATGAGATCGTGGTACCTCTGCCAATCGAGATACGTCACGTCCTGAAGCCACGCATAATCTAACGCAAGATCTCCCTGTGCAGTCTGCGCAAACGCCTTCACTTTCTCGATCTACAGAGCCAACAGTTAGCCCCGCCACAAAAAGAGAAAGAAAGAAACCCACAGCCTTCTCAACCTCCTCCCCCTCCTGCTCCCTAACCTTCACATACCACCCATACACCTCCGCCTGCACCTCCTCAATCTTCTTGGAAAACTTTTCTTCCGTCTTCTCCAACACGCGATACCAAGTCTTTTCCTCCCTCCCAACCTCGCCTTCCTTCTCCATACCCACCCTGGCCTCCGCCCCCCTCAAATACCCCTCCAAACCCATCACAAACCGCTCCGCTTCCTCCTCCATCACACCCACCACACCCCGCTTTTCGTGCTTCTTGCCCTTCGTCTCGTATTGACCGAGCTCGACAACAGCAGCGGCGCGTATCTGGCCAAGCACATGCCTCACTTCTTCCTCGACACTCTGCACGATATCTTGCAGGTCCCGCTCCCATTTATCATGGCGCGCGAGAATGTCGGCCCGGACCGGGGCCGCGGGGTGTTGCTTTCCTTGTTCTTCTTCTGCTTTGGCTTCTTCTCCGGCTTCTTCCCGTTCTTGCAGTTCTTCCCGACTATCAACCTTCACCTCTTCCTCTCCCTCAGTCCCAATCCCAATATCCCTCAAAAAATCTTCAACATCTTCAACAGCCCCTGCGGTGCTCCCCGCAGCGACACCGACAGAGCCGGGGTGCAACGACTGCGCGACGACGGATTCGGCCGACTCGGATTCGTGCTCGGTCGCAGGAATTGGGGAGGCATCAGAGGCTGGGACAACAGGGGTGGATAGAAGAGATTGTGTGGCTGGTTCTTCAAGTGGTGCCTGGAGAGTAACCGGTGAGTCACCCTCAACATGTGTTGAGGGAGGAACGGCCGGTGGTTCTTCAACGGGGGCGGGAGGCACAATGGGTGCCTCCTCTCGGGCGACATCGACGGGGGGTTTCGTCGTCGTCAGGATAGGTGTACTCGTCTTTTCAGGGACGGTCTCCTCACTCGGTGTTGCCTCTTCAACAAGGACAGCAGCAGCAGTCATCGTCTCTCCCTCGATCTCTCTCTCGGTTTCAATCTCCGTCGTCATCACCGTCTCGGACGGGACAGGCCGCTTCTCCGCGACCGTCTCCCAAATCCTTCTCACATGCGGATCGACATACACCCTATGCGCCGCCACAACGCTCCTGAGCAGGTGGAGAGCGTGCACCTTGACCGACGCGCCAAGTGCGAGGGCACGCGGTCGCACACGGACATACGCGGCACACGCGTGGGGCTTGACGGTGACGTAGGCGGTGTACGCGTAGTGCCGTGCCGAGTCGAACGCGACGCGGGCGTGTGCGGCGACGAAGATGAAGTGGGGTTTAGCGCGCGCGTATGTGGTGGTGGCTCTGGTGGAGTAGAAGCGGAGGGTGGGGAGGAGGCGGTAGCGGTAGTAGCGGATGTAGGGGCGGGTGTAGGGGTAGATGCGGGCGTAGTAGAAGGGTCGGAGAGTGCGAGACCAGAGGCGGTGGTGGATGTAGTGGGCGTAGGCGGGGACGAGACGGGTGTGGAGTTGTTTGGTGGCGGTGGACGCGAGCGCGGTGAGAGGTGGAGCAATGTGAGTACGGGTGTAGGTCATGGCAGGGACGATGTAGGGCTTGAGTGGTCCTAGATGGGGATCGGCGTGGAGGAGGAGTGATCTTATGGATGGGACGATGTAGGGGTCGAGGACATATGACTTGTAGACGTCGAGAGAGCGGCAGATGGGGGACGTGCGTGGGTGGTCTATCGGGCATACAGAGAACGTATAGACGGAGAAGAGTCCGAGCAAGAAGAGGAACAGTCGCGTTGACCACGACCGGGACTGTTTCGGTTGTTTCTGGTTCCTCTTTTGATGTTTTGCTTTTGCAGCTGCCTCTTTGTCTGCTGCCGAGGGTGGTAGGGGCGTCGTTGCGAGGCTCTCCTGCATTTTTATCTTTGGCAGCACCTGGGACGAGGATGTCCTTGAGCCCGTCGGCGCTGGCGCCGTTGGGGCTTTGCGAGCCACCACCATGGCTATCAGGAAGGATGATGTCTTGTTTGGTCTTGTTGTTTCCGTCATGAACGCAACGACCGTGACACGACTATCGTGGAGCCGGTCGAGGGCCAAGCCACGACAGCCTACGGGAACCCGACACCATCTCAAATTGCGCGGACCGTGTCGTTACATTTAATGTAGGCACTCTTTTTTGTTAGACGTGCTGGCTCTTCAATCAGGGCCACTTGACATGTGTGCTCTGCGCGGTTGACCGTGCTTCGGGTAAGTCTGATTTGTGTTCGTCGGTTTCTTTAAATTTGGTGCTCATTGATAATGCGACGTGACACAGCAACGAGGTAGGTTCTTGTGTCAACTATCACTGGCAGGCGTCTCCCACATCTTATATATGTTGTACGTGGTAGCCTCAACCCCCTGACCCCAGAAGGAGCATTATCGTAGTATTATGGTGAAGATTGAGGGCTGCGTAGCCACGTAGATATGGTGGACTCGTGAACTTGCAGTTATAGAAGGGAGGTGCCAAAAGATTGGCCCGTCATAGAATCATCTCAGTGCGGCAAGATCACGCTCGAGACCGCCCGCACCAGTGCTATCCCCACTCTAGCCATAACCAAAGACAAACATTTTGAAATGCGGCAAGAGGCTCAGGACCGACCCCAGCGGCACCCAAACGGAACGCCCTCATCACCCAAACAGACCATCGGACCAGCACCCAGATGACCACTTCATCGTTCATCTTTTTAGAAAGCTGAATGGTCATTTTGAATACTCAAAGCAAGGAAATTCCTTAGATAGCTTTTCAATATTTTACCCGTTTCAAAGAAAGAAAGATGCAAAAAATATCGTAATAATAATTGGACTAGTTTTTCAATATTTTTTCAATATCCCAGCACCAAATATTGTTCTGTGCATCCAGTGTAAACTCTTCCTTGACATCGTTTTTCGCATATGCATCCATGGCTGGTGAACGATATCACCGATGATCTTGCAAATTCGAACTGACTTATTCCCAAATCAATTATCGGTGGTTAGTGGACAGACATCTTCCACATGTTATGCTGCCTCAAGGCCTCACCCCCCACTTGCTCCAGAGGCGTGGCCGCCACTTCACGCTATTTAATTGATGCCAGGTCCATCGTCACGATCTCCCAACTGCGTCCGCCCCCCCCCCCCAACTCTAAACAACGATGAGAGTGATACCTTGGCTCTTCGCACTCTCCACGGCTCCCCATAACCAACGCTCCCTCTCGGCATCTCCTGTACGTGCCCCAGCCATCGTCCTTATCCCTAGCTCATGTTGCCAAAATGATGTTTAAGGGGACATCTGTCCTTTCCGGCACTATCAACCCTACCGTCAAGGAGAGCCAGATATTTAATATTGGTCACGACTTCACGATAAACAACCCGATCCCTCTGATTCGTGAGGTTTTGACCGCTTACTTTTGACTATGGACTAAGAGAATATTCAGGTGAAGAAGATAAGCTACTGGCTAGGCTACAGAACCTCTCAGCGGTCGGCGCAGCATTCGACTCCAGCGAAGGCGACACTCGTGCGGTTTGCCTGGAGGGAACTCGCAAATCGCAGTTGAAACGTATCACGGACTGGGCTCTTGATCCGTCCCCACGAACTGCTCCAATCATGTGGTTGGGAGGTGGTGCTGGTGCAGGAAAAACATCTATCGCCCAAACGATCGCTCAGTTATGTGCTTCAGATCATCGTCTAGCTGCAAGTTTCTTTTTCAAGGGTGGCGATCCATTACGGTCGAAAGTCGATAGCGTCCTTCCAACTCTAGCTCTACAAATTGCCGCCGCCAGGCCTGCTTGGAAGCAAGTTATCGAAGAAAGCCTTGCCCATGATCCCCTTCTCTTAGAACACAAAAATAAAGCTACACAGTTCTCTACCCTTATACATCAACCTTTGCATAGCACCCACTCAAAAGGGAGTAGCCCAACACATCTGGTTATCGTCGTGGATGCTCTAGACGAATGTGAAGATTATGCCAGTCTCCGTGCACTATTACATGCCATCACAAACGTTTTGGCACAGCGACCCAGTCCCATTCGCATCTTACTCACCAGCCGACCGGAGCGCCCATCGTCTCGTTTTTTCGTGGGATGCCACCTCATATTTACGAGGAGATTGAGCTCAAAGCTACGAAGAAGCCAACGAGGACGTCTTGCTCTACCTTCATCACGAGTTCCGCAGCATTCGAAACAAACACTCAGACATTTTACTCGGGATGGGCGAGTGGCCATTGCCAGATGACATACCCTGGATTGCGGACAAGGCATCTGGCCATTTTATATATGCCGCTACGGTGATGAGGTTTCTCGATGACGATTGGGAAAATCCTGCCGATGCCTTGGATTATATTCGTGGCCGTTTGCGCTTCTGGAATCGAAGCCGTCGACCGTTCGATGAACTTGATCAGCTCTATCTGACCATCCTTCGCCGTGCTGAAGCGCGAGCCAACCTGTCCATTCTACTCCAGTTTTTGGTTCTCTATTCAACTCGCGATAGTACCCTTGTGGAACTTCACTCTGAGGACGACGCGATGGCAAGAGCATTGAATCTGAAGAGAGAAGGTGTCATCCTTTTACACCGCAACTTGCGGTCTTTAATCGGTCCCGTTGGCAGTCCCTTTCGCGTGAACGTGACGGGTTTTTTGCATCGGTCATTTTACGATTTTCTTCTCGACCCACAGAGGGCACTAGAATTTTTCATCGGAGGGGAGGAGCATACACTTTATTTCCAGCATGTATTGTGGTAAGGTGTCATCGTCATGACATACCTTCTCAGTGATTGATACCTATTCTCAGGAATGACACGAATTATCATCTCGTAAAAATAGGGGGGTCGGATAGATGGAAGGTGATTTCTGCATGTGGACAGGATGTCCCGCGCAGTGACTTGCTGTTGGCGACCCACGAGATCAATCAGGCACCAGTAGCTGTTGAGCACATCCGACAACCGAGGGTAATTCCCCCTTCCTGGCCAACACTCTCCAGCACGCCCGACATTCCCTCCAGTCCTTCATCCTTACGGGCTATTTTATCCTTCTTCTCGGCATTCAATCCTTTCCATAGCCCTAAAGAACGAGGCGAGGATGAACCTCACAGGTGTGGGAGTGAGACAACGACAATACTCCCTTGGCAGGTGAAAAATTTCACCTTCGACGCTTTGGGAAATCCGAAGCCCCTTGAATTTACCCTAAGCGGCGACTCGACGACGGCACATAAACTATCGGTCGTAGATCTAGACAGGAAGGATGTCAGAATGGGGGTCTACGTGGATGATGTTTTATTCGGACTAACAACAGCCATGGAGCCCGATCCTAAACAAGATTGTGGACATGACCTACCTCTTTGTCTCCAGATGCAGTTCAGCGCGGGTGTCGCCCACATTCTCACAGGTATCCATGCCGTCCGAATCGAACCTCTCAGGCAGGGTGATTGCGATGATTGTGAGTAATTTCGGCCTTTGTCCTTCCTGAGTAAACCTGGATCATTGGATATTCCAGGTTGCCTTTGGATTGAATGGGGGAAGGCGCATTATCGTAGTATTATGGTGAACATTGAAAGCTGCCCCGGAGTACCCCAGGTAGACTATTGATGCGGGATACCCCCAATGTCGATTCAGTGATGCAATGTGAACCACAGGCGGGTGCCGGATGTTGGAATTCAGGACGTATGCGAGCGTGCGCGATGCACTGCCCGCACCTTTCCTTATTTAGGTTCTCCCTTTGTTGTTCTTACCTTTGCATTCTAGGTACAGGTTTCATGCCTCTATTGTTTTGTACATATATAACTAGCCTAGCTACGTCGTTGTACCTCATCCGTTTGCCTCTCGAGCTCACCGAGGCCAAACGATAATCTCATCCTTTGTTTCTGTTGTCATCCGTCGGATTCCGTCGCTTATCCCAACACCGGACTGGTGAAACTAACCAACAGCTGTGAATTAGTGATGGGGACATGAAGCCCCACGCAAGAATATGCAGAGAGAGGTAAGTATCAAATGTCGCCAACAAGACGAGTTCTGACTAATGAACAAAAGTCAGCTCTACCCATGAATTGAAAAGGGACAGAGTACTTCAAACTGTTTTCTTGGCAGATTCCACCAGGCTATTCGTGCCTGCAGCTAAAAGTTTTCTCACAGCGAGTTGACGGAGAAGGCTTGGCGTATCAATCTTAGTGGCAGCCATATCGAGGGTGAGGCTGATCCTTAGACGGTTGCTTCGTCTCATTGCGGCGTAATTGGCATATTCATTGATGTGGTTCTATATTTTATTAGCTCTTGTGGCTTACAAGGGCGGACATCTTGGCGGACTTGTGGCGGACATTGTTCTTCTAAGTTCTCCGTCGGTGACCCCCCCTCTTGGCGGTGGATGCCTACGTTGGGAAAGCTACTCTAGACGAATGTCTGCTCACCAGCCCTCTTGTGGACTGTATCTGCATTCTTGTCACTCAGGCTCTACACGTCGAATAATCCTAATTACATAGACAAAATTGAAGGCATAATTGCCGAACATGGCAGTATAAAAAACATGGTGACATTCACTGCTGCATAAATAATACCAACAAAACGGACGCAACTTGGGGAATAAAAGCACTGGATTCCGTTACTCCAATACAAAATAGAAAGGGTCTGTAGAATGGTCGTAAGCAAAATATTAGAGTTCGGTTGAATACAAATTGTACACACTTGCTGCCGCGTCTAAAATAGCCAAAGAACCATAACATTGAGTGGTGTCGTAAAAAAAGAAGAAATGTGCTTACAACCCGCCCCTGTTACAATTCCGTTGGGCGACTCGGGACTCCTCCTTACTACCTTATACGCTCGTATGTTAGGCGCAGAAGCTGAAGAGGGTCGATGAGTGTCATTCAACAACAACAATAGACTCTTACGGAAAGTGTACGACGAATCTCCATCTGTCCAGAGAACTTCACCAGGGCGAATGTCACGTATGGCTTCGGAATATTTGTTCCAGTCTGAAAGTCAACCCAGTAAGCACCGAGATGCAGTGTTGAGTAAATTTCTGGCGCTCACCAGCATTAGAGACATTTCTCAGTCTCTTTGTAAAATTACGGTACAAGTCGACGGGGGCAGCCGCTGAATATGTGATCACCGGTTAACAGAGGCAGACATATTATCAGGAAGTATTCTTTCACCGGTCGGAAAGCGCAAGACAATAGCTTCAACGGGTAGAATAGCATCCTTCGTGAACACTATTGTCTCGGGAAATCTCACTTGTCCACCTTGCGCCGTTGTTGCTCCAGTGATCTAGGTCGAGTTAGTAAAGCTTCACTGGAGGCCGGAATCAGACTTGCAGAGTCATATCCCTGGGGCGGTTCTGTGACACCGCGCATGGCGCGACGAGCCAGCCATGTTCTTCCAACAGCCACGGCACAGCGTAATAAAACCAAGTTTGGTGACTGATTGGGGTTTACATTTCTCAAGTAACGATTAGGGTTGCCGGCGTCTGTTAAACAACTTTGTTAGTAATTCAAGGCAAGGTCGATAAACGAAGTGTCTGACTGGAGGAATTAGGAGCGACGTAGGCTCCAAGACCAAACATGGACCTTGGTGCTTTAACCAGGACATGAATACGTGATCAGTAGATTTGATGACCTTGAAAGTACATACCAGCCCTCGTTGGATCGAGATTGGCACGCAAGATGGAGCATAGACCGCAATTAAACAGCTGACAGGCATAGAGCTGCGTGTTATCATCTCCAATGTTGCATGCACGTCTAGTTCCATGGTACATGTATTGCTCATTTCCCGTCTGCTTGCTATGCAGTGATGGTCAATTAGTATAGTAAATGGAGCCACAAAAATGCCATACCTGTACGCGTCGTAGTTGTACCAAACCTGCTGGTTTTCATGATTGATATAGAAAATGTTCACCACGGTTGGCCGCGGGCGATTGCCATCTTGAACCCATTCAGCCCAAAACCTCGCCTCAGCTGAAGGCGATTTAGAGATGTCTGCGCCGTGAGGTATGAGTAAAAAATATGCCTTACCGTCCTTGTACAATTGTGAATCTGGGGATGTGGGGATAAACGTCTGCAGGGTTCAAAGAGAAGTTGAACTCAAGTCGACGCAAAACAAATCTCAAGAGATACTAACTGCAGGCATGAGTGGCGACAAGTGCGGTGAAGGAGAAGGGATTCAACAGGCAATTTAGAGGCAAAGCCACGTTGTGTCCTCGCGTGCACCATGAGAAGAGATAGCCTGACAGTGGCAGTGATACTAGTGGTGGTTGTGTTTATCCCCTACGTTGATGGATCGATGGGGACTGGACTCGGAGGAAAGACGAAAATATCTCTTTGTTCCTTCATTTCCGCCCACGTCTGGCGATCTGTTAGAAGAAACGTGATGATTATTTGGATAATAAAGGGAGAACAGCACGGATGCTGACCCCAAATTTCTATACCAAGTTGTACTACGGTAGTTCCATTCGCAAATTGCAACTGATAAGAATCAGGCTCTTGTCATGGGTGCATTTCACCTTGCGCTAGCAAAGTCCGGTGGCGAGTACTCGCACAAATCCGCAAATGTGCCGCAAACGAAGGTCTGATACTAATAGGCATCATTTATGCCAAGTCCGGAACCTGTTATCCCGAAGGTAAGCGAGGTAAGCGAGGTACTATCTACCGCACTGGCCGAATGACTGATGTGCTGGGATGATACTGTACTCATCTGATTCATAATCGTCCACTTGATGCCACTGCTAGTAATGTTCATACCTCCTCCCTTACCAGTCTTACCCCGTGAGTCATGGATTGAGGTGCTGTGAAAACGTTGCAAGCAGCGCCTGCTGCTGGATCTTCAGGTACACCCCCACCAGAACTACTGACCCGGGATGCCACGGCCGTCTGTCGTTCGCATGTTGATCCGAACACGTTTTAGCCCGAGGTATGGCAGTGATTATTTTTCTTTCCTTGCTTCACTCAGCCTGCAGATCTGTAGGATCATGCAAGATCTGGGTCAGGGTTATTGACACGAATCAGAAGAAAAATTATAGGAAGAAGGGCAGATCCGGATGACTTGACGCTCGGCAGGCAGCTCGTTGGGCACCTGGCGGTCTTGTGAATCTTGAAGTAGTGAATCTGGGGTCCCCACCGCCTTTGGAGTCGAAGTGGAAATATATCGGATACACCGTGGACAGCGGGGTAACTTTCCATGGAAAACCGGGCTGAACGCGCTCCGCCATCCAGGTACGACGAAAGCTGAGTGTTGCCTGACACGAAATTGGTGATATTGCGATGCGAGGGTGTCGCACACGAGGCTTCGAAATCCACATAAGCCTTACTCAACATGAACGAACGGAAGTAGTAGCATGCCGGTGCTCTCCTGAAACGCAGTCATTGCGGATCGGGAATAGGAAGCGGGGGCAGAGACTGACCTTGGTGCCGAGGTAACGCCTATCTAGTATCTTATGAATAATGGCGCCTAGTGCACTTCAGAGTGATCGATGTCGGATATTCCATGAAGAATGGGGAAGTGCCTGATTTGACCATCTGCAATCAGCATTGACATCGCACTGTGGCACAAAAGGCTGTTTCGAAATCCAGATAAGCCGTGCCCTGACGTTGAGCCTTGAGGATTTGGTTTGGATCAGTGTTTTGATAATTTTTTAGTGCTTCAGATGACTAATGTGATGGGTTTGGTGCACTTCTTTCTGACGCGCTCTGAAGATACACCTGGGTTGCCGGTATGGCTATTCAATGGCAGCCTTTGGAGTTAGGATTAACTTAGGATCCAAAGGCGAAAAAAAGGACGCACTTCCAGTACTGAGAAGGAACCTTCCACGTATGACCATGGTAGAGCAAAACATTCTGGTACCAGTCAGCGATTTGGAAAAACCTATTTCGAAATCTGTGTATGATCTGACTTTTCGTGCTGATGACACTGGATGCACAGAACAATATTTGGTGCTGAAATATTGAAATAATATTGGAAAAGTAGTCCAATTATTATTATGATATCTTTTGCATCTTTCTTTCTGAAAAACGTGCAAAATATCGAAGAGCTATCTTGAGAATCTCCTTATTTGGACATATCTTATGGAAATTTTTTCAATACTCTTGAGGTCTTTTGGAGAAAAAGATACAGAAAAAATCTTGAAAATAATTGGAATACTTTTTCAATATTTTTTCAATATTTCGGTGCCAAGTATTGTTCAGTGCATCCAGTGTGACGCTTGAGGTTCGCGGTACCGGTGTATTTGTCGTTGCTTGGTCCGGCGTGGTTCTACATCCGGATTCCGGAAGCACTGCCGTAGTAAGGTCCGCTAAAGTTTCGCTCAGAAGGGGTTACGCAATATTTAGGGTGGGGAGACCTTGCAAATCGCAAGGTGATAAATGCATATACCTCCTCCCTTACTCCGTGTTGACATGGATTGAAGTGCTGGGACAACGTTGCAAGAACCGCCTGCTCTTTGGATCTTCAGGTACCGCACACCCACCAGACCCACTGCGGAGCACCATGAACATCTGTTATCCACATGAACGTTGAAAGTCCTATCATTCCCTTTCTTCTATTGGGATGCTTGAGCGCTCTCACATCCCCAAACAATTTGCACTGCATGGGAAACTAAAAATCCGTGTGTAATGCACCAGCCACGCCATGGGCGAAAAACTCCCATTTAAATTTGTAGACGGTAGGCACGCTCAAGGGGAATGTACTGAAAAGGAATCCAGGAAGAATACTATAAAGCATCTCCAGAACTTGGCGAAACACCCCAGTATCACTACAACTTTTCCTTCGTCATGTCAGCCAGAACTCAACTATTCGAACTTGCGGCTGCGACGACCGTTGCGCATGCATGGTCCCCCACTCTCCTGTCCACGGCGCAGACTCACGTCTCGCCCAGCGGCCAGACGCACGCCCGTAGCTTTCCAGTGTTGGCCGCTGTGAATAAAACGTTCACTAGTTTTCCACCCCAGCAAGACGACGACGACGACGACGACGACGAACAGCTACTCCACACCTACGCATCATTCCAAGAAGAGCCACTCGCTGCGCTCTCTGTCAACAATCGCAACGACCACACATGGACACTTTGCATCGCAGTCCCTATCCCCTCCATCGATAATCCAACGCTTCTTGCTCTCAGTTATATGATCAAATACGGGACCACCTGTGACCACGGAAACTCTACCATCCAGACGGACACGATTCTCACCCAAGAGTCGTTGCCAGAGGGGGTTCTTACCGAGGCTACAGATCTAGGTGTCTACAAGAACAAAACGGGCTACGCTCCACGCATGGTGGACCACGACGCAGCGCTTTGTCTCTCGACGACCCTCGCGGTCAAAGGCAATGGGGGTGGGGAACAATGGAGCCACTACATCGATAACCAGCGCATCACTCCTGATGTGCGCGTTGTTGATGAATCTCACCTTTATCTGGTCTTTCATGCGTGCGAGTACCCCACTGCGAGGACAGTTCGAAGTCTCTCCGTAGAAGTGTCCGCGACGTGGCAAAAGGAGGAGGTAGAGATCAAGGCGAGGGAAGAAGCGGAGCGGAAGGCCAAGGAAGAGGCAGAGATAAAGGCCAAGGAAGAGGCGGAGAGGAAAGCTAGATGGGCGGAGGAGCGACAGGAAAGGGAAGAGGCGAGACAAGCAAGAGCAGAGGAGAAACAAGCGAGAGAAGAGACGAAACGAGCGAGAGCCGCAAAGCTAGTAGCGAATGCCCCTGCAGTTGCGGACCAGGGCATGCAGGATCGCATCGCTGAAACGATGAATAGATTGGGTTTGGCAAAATGCGATAGCGGATACGCATTTGAAAGGAAGGAGTGGGGATATCAGTGTGGAGGTGGGAGCCACAAGGTTACCTGGGCGCAGCTTGGCATGGAGTGATCTCCGCTCCTCAAATCCGCCGTCTCTCTTTCAACTCGTTTGTACTTGTATTCTCATTGACCTGTATTCCTGTCGATCCCCGAACTTGAAAATCTGTCTGTAGTACTTGTGTGTGATAAGAATACCAAGCTTGATGTACGACTATTTCTTCGGTCAACTCGACCGTTGCGTCCTCCCAGTGACAGAAGAATCGGATAACTACTCAATATCTAATCAATTCCAGGAATTGGGCGGTCACTCAAACGCAACCATTATTGGTATTTATTGCTGGTGGTAATCTCTGGGAGAAGGGAGATCTGAAACGGGTTGTAGTTTTTCGAGGAAGGAAGAGAAAAGAAAGAAATCACTTGCCTGAGTTCCAGCCGAACCGCTGGTCAAGGTCCAAAAAGCGCTGTTATTGGGCTGCAAATAGTCATCGCATCTGAGTCGGAGCCTACGGAAACTGCAGTCAGTGTGACGATGCAACACATTACACAGCACTATTCGATTCCTACTCGTTGAACTGTGCAGTGAAAACAGTTCCACCATCTCGCTGTCCAGAGATGTCCCTTAATACGTCGTCACGAGCTGTAAAATCGTGAGGGGAGATGTCACTTGTATGTTACTCGGTCCCCTTTAATGAACAAAAATCGATGTATCAGCCCCCGGATATCGACAGAAAGAAGACGAATCAATCATATATTGAAACCCACTGTGCAACCGAGGTTCCCGGTGGCTTGGTGGTCGTTGGCGTCAGGGGGGTTTGGTGTCGTAATGGGGTTGATGAGTGGGTTCGTCGTGGTTGGGGATCCAGTATTGCCTCCTCCAAGTACATTCTCGATTTGCTGGTCGAAACAGGCATTCGGTAGATATCTAGACAACGAAAACGTCAGCTCCGCCCTTGACAACCTTTGACCGAAGGAACAACCGATCATAAGCCTGCGAAGCGTCCCAGACCATGACACGTCAAAGGATGAACACTTGAGTTTGTTGAGCGATGTTTACACAGCGTCGCGGCGTCGACGTCGCTCGAACCGGGAGAAACACAGATTTTGACGTTGGATGGTTTCTTGACCCAGTAATCCCTGGGGGTAAATCGTGATCAGCATGGGGCCTCTGCCGACTAAGCTGAAGGCGTATTCACCATGTACCGAAATCCCAAGCCTCGAGTGGGCAGCATAAGCCATAGGTGAACTGAGCTAGAGAACCTACGTTAGGGTTAGGGTTATTGAAACCCCGAACCCATAAGTACCAGTTGTTCGTCAGGTTTGGACGATCTGCACCTTGACCGACGTATCAAGTGCGACAACATGTGGTCGCACGGACATACGCGGCAGATAAGTGAGGCTTGACAGTGGTGTAGGCGTTCCATGTCGAACCCGACGCGGGTGTGTGCAGCGGCGAGGGCGGCGTGGGGTCTAGCGTGCGTTTAAGTGGCGGTGACGCGGATAGGGTAGGGGCGGAGGGTGGGGAGGAGGCGGTAGCAGTAGCAGATGATGTAGTGGACGGATATGCGTGTAGCAGAAGGGTTTGAGAGTGTGGGACCAGAGGTGGTGGATGCGGTGGGTTTAGGCAGGGACGGGTGTGGAATTGTTTAGTGGGAGAGGACGCGAGCGCGGTGAGGGGCGGGGTAATGTGGGCGGGGGTGTAATGGAATCCGTCCTACTCAAGCATGTATGACGGCGGGGGCGATGTATGTAAGGTTTGAGGGGATCGGCGTGGTGGAGGAACGATCTTTTGTGGCAGATGCCAATGGGGACGTGCGTGGGTGGTGTTTCGAGCACATAGAGAACTCATAGACAGAGCCCGAGTAAGAAGAGGAATGATCGCGACAGCGACTGTTTCGGTTGTTTCTGGTTCTTCAGAACTTCTTCTTTCGTTGTTTGCTTTGCAGCTGCGCATCTGTTTGTCGAATGCCGAGGGTGGTGGGGCCTCGTTGCGAGGTTCTGTTGTGTTTTTGTCCAGGGCAGCACCTGGGACGAGGATGTCCTCGAGCGTCGGCGCTGGTGTCGTTGGCCCCCGGGGATGTTCTTGTTTTGGTTCTGGTTATTTCAAGTTCTGTCGTGAACCGTGACTGTGACGACCGCGACGTTGAACTCTCAAGCTTTGAATCCATCAACCTCGTCGCTCGTGAATGGCGGCAGGGATTTCATCGACAACGAAAAGAAGTCAGGTTGAAAAATCGAGCAAGATGGGTGTCCGTCCGGGAGTTACGCATCAGTGGCGTCAGACCCCAAAAATGATAGACGCCGATCGCAAGCCTCGTTTACACCATCCAAGCATTTCAGACATGGCTTATCACGGTTTAGCGCTTAGCACTGACGGATTGTACAGCCTCACCTTTCCCTTGCCCCAGAGCCGTGGTTATCACTTGACTCCCCGCCCATCCTTGAACAACTATGAGAGGGATACCTTGGCTCTACGCATTCTCATAGCTCTCCTTGCTATACTCTTCGCATTTTTCGCAGCTCCCCATGCCAAACCCTCTGACTTGGCATCTGCTGTACGTGTGCCCAGCATCAACGTTTTCCCTGCTTCATATTATCAAACCGACGTTCAAGGGGACGTCTGTGCTTTCAGATGCTTCAAGATTACTATCAAGGGGAGCCAAGTGCTCAGTGCCGGTCGTGACCTCACAATAAATAATCCAATCCCCCTGATCCGTGAGCTTTTCGGTGGTTTACTTGAACAATGCGCTAAGAAGACATTCAGGCGAAGAAGATACGCTGGCTAGGCTACAGAACCTCTCGGCGATCGGCGCACTATACAACTCTAGCGAAAGTGACACTCGTGAAGATTGTCTGCCAGGAACCCGAAAATCGCAATTGAAACGTATCACGGCTCTAAACCCCTCGCCCCAAACTGCTCCAATAATGTTGTTGGGAGGTGGTGCTGATGCAGGAAAAACATCTATCGCCCAAACGATTGCACAGTTACACGAGCCAAATCATCGTCTAGCTGCAAGTTTCTTCTTCAAGAGTGGCGATCTGTTACGGTCAAAGGCGGATAGCGTCATTCCAACTCTAGCTCTACAAATTGCCGCTGCTAGTCACTTGGATGCAAGTCATCGAAGAAAGCCTTGCCCGCGATCCTCTTCTCTTAGAACATAAAAACAAAGTTCAACCCTCATTCATCGACCTTTACATAGTACCTACTTGTTAAGGTATAGTCGTTATACCCGCGTTACCTATCTATTTATATTCCGTTTCCATTTATCGTGCGCCACGGTTTCACGTACAACGGGCAACCGATCATTACTTATCTATGGACTTTTCGCTACGTCGCACCTCAGTGTTTTACCACCCACTGAGGTGTAAGTCCCTACTCTACCCATTCCTTATTTTACCTTACTGATGTACCATAGTCTATCATATTTATTGTCTAGGTACTT
>Ga0307516_10000638_pt1 | contig 47415 bp, 52 predicted proteins | sample 19_EM_MG_FD_203310 | JGI IMG/M metagenome (GOLD analysis project Ga0307516, IMG submission 203310) | Populus trichocarpa ectomycorrhiza microbial communities from riparian zone in the Pacific Northwest, United States - 19_EM | ecosystem: Host-associated > Plants > Roots > Unclassified | place... | reverse complement strand
GGAGGGCACAAGGGGAGCTTGCAACGAGCCGCCACTGCGCGGACTGCGGACAGGAAAACTGGGCAAAATGTACGCCGCCATGATCTAGATAGGTCGTATGCGAGTATGATTAAACAAAAAAAAAAAAACCACCTCCCGTGTCTGGTTCCCTTGAGGTAGGCTCAGCAGCCGTAGCCAAGCGCCGCTGTCTGTTCTCCAGCTGTGCTGATGCTGCTCTGAGGCCCGACTCCATCGATAGGGCTCCCAGGTTGGTTGTCCGGAAGCAGCCCGTTGTTGCCCGTGCCTCTTGGTTGATCAGCAGCTGAAGTTCGTTTGCCCGGCCTATGGTTCCTTCCACGAGGTCCCCTTTCCACCATAGCTCCGCTCCGCACATGGCAACCGACTGGATGCACGCCGTCATGACCTTCCTGCAGTTGGCTGGCGAGAGCCCCGAGATTCTATGGTGAGGTTTTGGGTTTGGCTCTTGTGCCTAAGAGTTTGTTGAGGACCTGATCGCGCAAGACGCGAGAGCGGGGAAGCACCAGAGTACGATCTTCTGCTCTGCTGGTTCTAATCTTTCCGTTCAATACTTGTTCAATATGCAAATAATACACCGAATATCAATCATACTGCATCCTACTTGCCCCATTTACTCGCCGCCATCCATTAGCCACCACCTACTCGCCGCCATCTACTCGCCGCCATCTACTCGCCGCCATCCACTCGCCGCTACCCACTCACCGTCACCCACTCGCTCCCACCTACTCACTACCATCTACTCGGGCTGAATGCGAGTATGATTAAACAAAAACTGCCGTCTACTCGTCGCCGTCTACTCGTCGCCGTCTACTCGCTGCCATGTACTCGTTGCCATCTACTCGCCGCAATCTACTCGCCGCCATTCACTCCATCTGCTTGACAACACTAACAGCTGTAGTTACTGAAGTCTTTACAAGACTGCTACAACATAACGTGAATATGCATCGATCATAGGTGTTGATGAAGAGCTGGTGTTGTTGAGACGAGCTGTTCGTCATCTTGGGGATATGTCACATAACCATCACCACCACCACCACCACCACCACCACCACCACCGCTTTTCTGTGGATACCTCGACAACCAACGCTCCAATCGATAATCTGACAACAGGAGGTGATCCGCTACGATGTTATCCATCATCTGTGAGCAGTATTAAAAAAAAACTTAATTGGTTTTGTGTTGCTAGCTGGAATTGCGATCGGGGTCACGAAATTAGTGTGGTACCAACCGACGCCCAAATTTTCCATTTGGACCTTGTAACTGACAACCGCCGTCAACCGGGCATCGTCATGGAGATCCGATGGTGTCCGGCCCACAAGGGCGTCGAAGGAAACGAGAAAGCCGACGAATGGGCCAAGCTCGCGGCGGAGGAACCTGACACCCACGGGGTGGAATGGCTGAACTACGATTACGGCGGCCGGACGGAGGTGCGCTCGATGCCCCTCCCGAGATCCCTCGCGAACCTCAAGCGGGAGATCTCCGAGAAGAAATGGACGGAAGCCCGACGGTGGGTGGGAGCCCGGATCTCCAGAAAGAAGTACAAAATGCCAGAAAGCCACAAGCCAGACGGCACGGTTGCTAAGTGTACCAAAAGGCTCGCCTCAAGGTACTGCCAGCTGAAGACAGGGCACGCCCGCACCGGGCAGTACCTGAACTGGGCTAAGGTTCGTCCCACCGCCCAGTGCTGGTGATGCCAGTGCCACTCGCAAATGAGGGACCACCTCTATATATACATGTTGGCAAAGAGGAATTATCTGTGTATGTCAAAAGGGAAACAGCCCAGAACAAGTGTAAAAATAAGGTTCCAAAATTATTATTAAGGTGTGTCCGAAATGGGAAGTGCAGCAGAAGATTCTGTGGGCAGAGGTGCTGAAGGAAACCAAGCAGGTGGACGGTCCGGGATCTACTGGCCGATGACAGATGTGGGCAGGCAGTGCTGGACTTCCTCTCCTCTACAGACGTGGGGAGGCTGGTGCCGCCGCTGGAGAAAGAGACCACGCCGGGAGTGAGGTGTCTGAGTGGGAAGTCCGGGAGCGCCGGGAGCGGGAAGAGGAATTTTTACAAGGAACGGGAGGCGGAGGCGGGGGGCTGGGTGCTGCAGGAAGGTTGGGTGCCGGGATGGAACTGCCGCTGTTCCTGCCCACGCCCTCCTTCATGGCATCGGCGGACGAGGAGAGGGGATGGTCGCTTTCCCTTGGTTACTTTTCCTTTGTGATTTCCTTGGTACGCACCTTATCTTCTTGGGACCGGCCTAGGCGGAGGGCGAAGGGGCTTGCAACGTGCCGCCACCGCGCGGACTGCGGACAGGAAATCAGGTAAAAGGTACGCCGCCATGATCTATAGTTATAGGTCGCATGCGAGTATGAATAAACCAAAAAAAAGCCGTCCAAGGGCAGTGGGACGTCAACGTCAATACCTGGAAGGTTCCCCATTCAAGGTCTTCACTGGCCATTCCGCAACCCAGTATCCTGCGGTCACCCGCCAGCACATCATACTCATTGCGCCTCGACAAATTCCGGATGCAGCTAATGCCATTCGTCGACAACATGGATATCAAACATCGGCCCGGAAAGTCGATCCCGCATGCCGATTGCCTGACCCGGAACATGGGCTCGGGGACAAGCCAACCTGATGCAGCGAGGGGCACGGTGGGCGAATCCCTCACAACATGGGCGGTCGAGCTTCGAGTTTACCGAGCCGAAATTGCCAGCTGGGAACCAGCCGACGCCGACCGAGTTGAGGAAAAAGGTTAGATGGACATTGGGCTCGGTTCACGCTTACTATTATGCTTTTTGTTTTGCTTGTTATTGTTGTTGTGATGGTTGTCATGCTCGTGTCATCACGCTTGTTAGCATCACCACGTCGGTCACGGTTTCTAAGGTTTTACTTGTTGCGAAGAGATTGTGACGCTTTAGCCGCGATGGAGATGTTGGCGCTCTGGATGAGCCGGATGTTTGAAGGATTTGTTTTTGTTCTTTTTGAGTGTCTTTCACGCATGTGGTCAGGAGCTCTGGGACATATGTAGCTCGATGTGCGGGGGGACCTATAAGGGGAGAGCGCCAAGGCTCAACGGCTTGGCGACTTGGCACCCTCGTTAAGTTGAGGTTTGCCATGAGCAGAGCCCCTGGATACAGGCTTCTTTCTCTGACTCTCTGCGGAAGGTTCGTCCGCCACGTTCTTTGTGACCCTCTCGCCGTGCCTTTAGGGCCGAAAACCTTGAGCTCACCGGCAGAGCGGTCCACTCTCGCCTCTCTTTCTCCCCACAGATGGGCAAGCTTTACGGACGCCAACATATAACGACCAATGTAACAGGTTATTGGATTCTGATCCTGGAACAGCGAAAAGTGAAACCCCAAACCCCAAACCCCAAGCCCCAAACCCCAAAACCCCAAACCCCAAAAACCTAAAACCACCAGTGGTGAGTGCATAATCGTTTGCGGGCCTGTCACAATCCACAGCTAGCGACCCACATGGGTATGTCACGCGACCGGCGGCGGTGGAGGTGAGGCTCGAGTCGTCCGGCGGGACGAGGGGGTGGTGAAAGCGGCGAAAGCGGGGGCGGTGGCTTTTCGGGCGGAACCACAAAACCGAGGGAGGCTCAACGCCCAGCGGGGCGGAGCGAGGCGAATGGCTCGACTCCCACGAGTAGGGAGGACGACGGCAAACAGGCGGCGGGAGACGAGCGGGCGGCCTGGTGAGGGGCTGAGCGGTGAAGAGGACGGCCTGGCAAGGTGGCAATTGTGCGACCAAGCGAGGCGGGGGCGGAGCGGGCGGCCTGGCAATTTCTTTTAATTTTTATTGTTGTTTGTTCATATTTGCCTGTAGTCTATCTAGACTATGGCGGCGAGGCGGCGAGCGGGCGGCCTGGCAAGGTGGCGATTGCGCGACCAAGCGAGGCGGGGGCAGAGCGGCGGAACGGCGCAGCGGGCGGCCTTGCAAGGTGGCGATTGTGCGACCTAGCGAGGAGGGGGCGGAGCGGCGGAACGGCGGAGCGGGCGGGGTGGGCGGCCTGGCGAGGTGGCGATTGTGCAACCTAGCGAGGAGGGGGCGGAGCGGCGGAGCAGGCGGCCTGGCAAGGTGGCGATTGTGCGACCAAGCGAGGCGGGGGCAGAGCGGCGGAACGGCAGAGCGGGCGGCCGGGCGAGACGGCGAGCGGGCGGCCTGGCGAGGCGGCGATTGTGCGACCTAGCGAGGAGGGGGCGGAGCGGCGGAGCAGGCGGCCTGGCAAGGTGGCGATTGTGCGACCAAGCGAGGCGGGGGCAGAGCGGCGGAACGGCAGAGCGGGCGGGCTGGCAATTTTTTCTTTTAATTTTTATTTTTATTTGTTCGTATTTGCCTGTAGTCTATCTAGACTATGGCGGCGAGGCGGCGAGCGGGCGGCCAGGTGAGGCGGCGGCAGAGAGGAGCGGAGGTGGTAGGGGAGAAGTGGTGTCCATCGTTATTTTCCCGATAAGCTTGGTAGGTAACAATGAAGAATCACGGCGAGAAGACGTTTCGGTGTATTAAAACGGTTCGGTTGCCATGAGACCTCGCGAAAGCACGAGGAATCGCAAATAACCAGCGTGCGAAGGCGGCTTTATATACAAAAGGATGCTAGGACTACAAATAGAGTAGACTAGATATATGTATCGGAGACCCACAACTAATGCAACCGTAGGGAGCATAAGTACCCGAGCTACAGGGAACGAGCGAAGCGACGATTGGTGGGCAAATGCCTCACCCAGAAGACGAGCGGCCAGACACTTGTAGAGTATGTACAGGGTTGCGCCTTGAGGTTTTTTCAACACCTCCACAACACACCGTACTTAACTCCAACACACAATAAGAGAAAGAGATGAATTTTAATCTGTAGAATGAAAGAGAATCCTCAAAATAACAATCCTTCGGATGCCGTTTTCTTTTTGGTGGTCGGGTTTGATCGCTGTTGTAGGGGCCAGTTCAAGATTTTTTGGTGTGCGAGCTAATTTCCCACCAGACTTGACGCATCTGGAGCGGCACAACCGCCTAATTAGGAAAGTCTTCGAATGATATCCCATGAGTACGTACAACCTATATCCTACACAAAAGTATCCCGCATCGCCCGTCTATAAGGCTTATACTAATCTTCCGCAAATTCTCGCTGCTCCATTGTAAGGCCATTGATATAGGTCACCCTCCATCTCTTACTCCTATCTGCAAACCATCTGATAGTTTTCAACTCCACCGAATTCATCGTTGCAATAATCCAACTCCGAAAATGAGAACTGACAGTTGGTGCGTGCATATCGTTTCGAGGAAGCCCAAAAATACTCGATATAATTGAGCTCTCAGTGAAACCTCGGATAGAAAATGACCTCCATGTCCTGCCTCAATGATAATGGTCTCAAGCATAGACCTTTCCTCCCGAAAGTCAGCCTGTGCTTCAAGAATCCGAAGCGCACAGCAGCCTTTCCCGTCTTGCAACGATCTGCAGTTTTGGCTCCATACTCTTGTATCGTTTCCTCAAATAGACGACCGCCAAAACACAAAGTATGTTATCTACCACTTGTCCTTCTTCTTTCTGTCACACTGCTTTTTCAATCCGGCAGTCCACAAACTTCGTTCTCCTTCGGAGGGAGCACTAGCCGATATCTCCCAGTTCACACCCGTACTAACAGTCCTCCATCTTTTCACTATAGCATTCTGTTGACATGACTCTCTGCTAACCAGTGTTCTTTTGTTCGGACGGGGCATTATGTATGTAGTAGCGAGCACTTTGGAGTGGTGGTGGCGACGGCGACGGCGATGTGGGATGACGCTTTGGGGTGGGGCGGCTAATTGTAGTGCATCATGGACAGTCACTCGTGATTAGTAACCAGTCACCTCGTTAGGTACCTTGCAAAGAGCTAGCCTCAAGGGAGGTTTTTTTTTGTTTTTTTTGTAGATACTCGCATTCAGCCTATCAAGATTATGGCAGTACATGGTTTCCTGTCCGCTCTCCGCGCGGTGGCCGCACGTTGCAAGCTCCCATTTAGCCTCCGCCCAAGCCTCCCCTGCGGACGCCATGAAGTCAGGCGTAGGAAGGAACAGCGGAAGTTTCCCGGCGCCCAGTTCCACCGCGTCCTCCCCCTGCTCCTCCTCCCACTCCCGTAGCTCGTGCTCTGACACCTCGCTCACTGTCTTACTCAGCCGACGCTCGCCTCCCCACATCCGTAGAAGTAAGGAAGTCCAGTCCCGGCACCACCAGCACTGGCATGTATTGGGTGGAGGCGGAAAAGTTTTTTTTCATTTTTCATTTGTAACTGGAGAGCTCTGGAACATTTCAAGAAGGGCGGGAGGATCAGTCAGGTGAGGATGCCAAGACCGGAAGGTTTGGCGTCTCGGCAACTTGGCACTCGGCTTTATCTAATATTGAGGTTTGCAGTGGCCGGAGTTCTTGGCGCGCTCATCACTTAGGATGTAACCATCTTCCCTCGCTTCTCTGTTGACGGTTCGTTCGCCTCGTTTCTCGTGATCCCTTTCCCCATGCCTTCCATGCCGGAAACCTTGAACTTCTCGGCGGAGCGGTTCGCTCTGCCTCACACCTTTCCCCGCCTCCTCCCCTGCCGCGGCCCGTATTTCTGACCACCTTGCAAAGTGCTCGTTGTCGTGACCTGACTCGCCATCGTCCGCTGTGCAGACGCAGAGTTTGCACCGAACCGGGAGTCGATTGCTGTCACCGCAAAGGCGTCAGTCTACTGATAGAGAGAAGAGGGCATGGATTGCAGATGGACCTACCGAGTAGCACTCCTGCGTCCGGGTCGTTGACGACGATACCGTCGTTCTTCGTGATGCGGACGACCTTGTGCCAATGTTTTGCGGCGGCGCTCAGGTGCGCGACCTCTCTATCGCCGCAGATGCCGACGTCGTCCAGGAATGTCCTCGGCTCGCCGACGTGCAGCTGGGCGACAGTAAGCCAGGCTTGGTCGAGGAACTTGGGCCCGCCGCAGCCGGCGAACTTGACGACGACGACGACGACGGCGGCGAGATGCAGGGCGAGGATGGCGGCGGCGACGGAGAGGCCCGTCGTCCGGATCGGGACCTCGACGCGGCGCGTCAACTGGACGGTGCGATGCAGCATTGTCATCTCGAGGCCCCTCTCGTTGCGCCAGTACTCGGCCGGGATCGCGAGCTCGTCGAGGAAGATGCGCGACGTCAGCACCGAGAACAGCGTCTGCACGCCGGCGACGGGCGTGCGCGACGAGTTCCACACGTTGCGCACCACGATCGACAGGTACGCTTGGCTCATCTCGTCCACCTCGAGCGATTCGCCGTATGGCGGGTTGTCGGAAGTGCGGCCGAAGCCGCCGCGGATCGTCGGGATCACCTCGGTGAACGGCGAGTAGTTGGCGTATGACCAGTGCAGCAGGTCCATCACCCCACGCGCGGCGTGCGGCAGCGCGGCTGAGTGCTGCGCCCGGATCGCCGTCGTGGACGAGACGTTTTTGGCCCAGAGTGAGCCGAGGACGGGTTCCACGGCGCGCCATTCCGCGGCCGCCTCGACCGTCGCCATCGTGTTGCCCGTCGCGACGACGCAGAGCGACAGCCGGGCACGGTAGTCGGCCGTGGTGGTGGCGTTGGTGGTGGCGTTGATGGACGCATCTCGCCGCACGGTCTTGGACGTCCAATCTGTGCCGTCGAAGCCGAAGCCCGCACGCGAGCCGTATAGTGCGCGCACCAGCGCTGCGCTGTCGTCGTCGACCGGGTGGTGCTTGTCGCCGACGATCGTCCACAGCTCCGGCGGCTCGTCGATGAACAGGAACCACGCGTTCGTAGGCGCGAGAAGACACGGCGTTGGGAAGCCGGGGCACGCGTGGGAGGTGGGGCTCCGCAGCGGACAGAAGTTGACACCCATCGAGTCGCCGAGTGTGCAGTTCACGTCCAGCGCCAGATCGGAGGCGGCTTGGTCCGCGTTCCACTGGAACGAGCCGCGGGAGGCGAGCTCTGGCACGGAGGAGTGCAGGAACGACGAGGTCACCCGCCCGACCAGTCGGTTCGGCTCGATGTACGCGAGACTGCCGATGTCGGGAGACACGCACAGCGCGTGCGCCTCCACCAGCCCACCACGGCCGTGGTAGTACAGCAGCGACTCCCTGTCAGTGGCATTCAGCAGCTCGGGGAAGGCTCGCAGGGTCACGCCGGTATCGGTCAGGGCTCGGCCGGTGGTGTTGTTCTCGGTGATGACGGTCTGGTCTCCGGTACGCTCGGCGAAGCGGAAGAAGGCCGGCGGGTGCGGGGCGAAGGGGCGCCTCTGAGCGACGTCCATCAGCGGGCCGATCTGTCGGGTGTACTGCTGGGTCTCGATCGGGCCGCGGACGTAGCCGCCGTCAAGGTCCATAAGCAGCGCCGCGGACAGCAGCTGGGACGTGGCCAGCGCTGCCGAGAGCAGGACGACGAGCGCGAGGACGGCGAAGTTTCGGCTGCAGCGGGCGCCGCGCCAGATCGGCAACGCCATGCCCCAGGGCGCGCAGGCGGCGAAGCGGTACATCGACATGGCGGCGGCGTCGCGCAGCAGCACACAGTCGGCCTCAAACGCGAGCGTCGCGAGCATCACGCAGGCCGTCCCCAGCTGGACCGCCATGCTCATGCGCAGTACCGCGCTGCACACTGCGATCACCGACTTCGTCCAGTTGTGATGCAGCACGCGCGACCGCAGTGACGTTGGGTCGTCGCCCGTCGTCCAGGTCCATAGCGAGACGAGTCCGCCGAAGACCAGGAGCATCGCCAGCGTGCTGCAGGCCATCATCAATGGCTGCAGCAGGCCGAACCGCACTCGCACGGCAAGGACGAGCGTCCGGAGCATGTCGATTCGTGCCCAAATCCGGCGTCCAACTGCACGGTGTCAGTCTTTTGTCCTCGCTGCGCGCGGCGAAGGTGGGGCGACAAACACCGGACAGCCATGATACAGATCGGTGGAGGTGGGACTTGTTTTCTTTGCCGGTGATGTCGCGGATATGAATTCGGGATCGAGTTCGACTGGAGCGTTTCGGTGCCGATGTAGCTGGCCGGCTTCCCCTGTGGAGAGAATACCGGTTAACTATGTGCACAGGACGAGGCTGCGGGGCACAATACGCTGTGTCTGCACTCGCGGTTCGCAGCCCTCCATGTACCAATGATACTGTACACATTACGACCGGTAGAACCGCGGGGCTGATGATGCTGCTATTTCGGGTCATCCCCCACGCTATGATACATACGGGGGTTGCCGCCGTAGTGGGCACTGCCACATCGGGACGGCATCGTGGTTTTTTTGTCATCTAACGCGTGCCACCTATGGAAATCAGTCGATGCACACTAGATATGATCTCATCGCGGATGAGGAGGATATATTGTCCTCCCGAGACAGTGACTATGGCCCCACCGGAAATGATGTGACGCGCTTGCTCTCTGATTTAATACGGCGCTCTCTCTCTCTCTCTCTTATTTGATGTGGCGCTCTCCTTTCTCTCGCTCAAGTTGCGATTACATTCTGTAATCGCAAAAGTTAATCGTAAAGGTTTTGATCTTTCGTGTCGCTATAGGCCGCCGTACGGGCGCACCTTTCCTGCATAATGTGAACAGTAGGTTACTTATGCTCTTGCCATCGGTTCCTGCGGCTGAATCTCAGGGAATCTTCACCGCAGTTACTTACATAGTTAGCACCACCCATACCCATCTGGCGAACCGCGTTTTGCAGCCACAGAAGCCGAATTCTTTCATCCGACTTCATTCCACGCCGCGGTCTATCTCAGATCGATCAGTACGCAGATGGATTGCTCAGAGGACCAGCGGGCGGATGGTTTAACGGAGGAGCATGCCAGCCTGTCCAGGAGTGAGCAGCAGGATCTCAGGGGAGGGGTGACTGTCAGAATTACCCCACTGATGTGGTCGAGGTCCAGGAGGTTGCTAATGGTGATTTGTGCAGCCGGCAATAGAGCGACATGTTGACTTCGCCTTTGGGTCGGATACCTCACCGAATGTCTCCGATGGCCACGGCAGCAGTCGCGTACTGGGCACCTCCGCCCGCCCCGTTGCCGATAGCGGCGGGAGCACGGTAGTCGTAGGCCGCAGCGACCCCGCGAACAACTACGAAAATTCCAACCACAACGATCTCAAGCATGCCAATATCCTTGGTCCCGTTGGATTCGGTTTGCCAACCTGTTCTGCGCTAGGATGCGGCAATAGTCTGGCTGATGCGTGCTCTCTCTGATTAGGCTCGACGATCAACTACCAAGCTGGTCCTGGGATTCAGGAAGCCTTAGAGAAGTTTGGTAGGTGGCAGAACGCCACAGCGTGATGTTCCATATCTAACATGGAGCAATAGCCGGAAGTTACTGCGTTCATGACGCCGCGTTCAACTCCCGGCGAACGGAACACGAGCCGACGTGCTTGGAGGACACTCGAGTCGACCTTCTCCAGGACATTACAAACTGGTCAAACGCCCCTGGTGATGCATGCATCTTTTGGTTGAATGGTATGGCCGGTACTGGAAAGTCTACCATCGCTCGTACGGTCGCCCGCATTTGGCACGACAACAATCAACTCGGGGCGAGTTTCTTCTTTTCCAGGGGACAGAGAGACCTCTCCCATGCTTCAAAGTTTTTCCCAACTCTCGCCTACCAGATGGCTCGTCTACAGTCCAGCCTCGCTGCCGACATACGCAAGGCAATTTGCGAACACCCGCAAATCGGCGCGCAAACCCTACGCGACCAGTGGAAACATCTCATACTTGAACCATTCTCTCAGCTGAAAGATCAGCCGGAGCCGATGGTAGTGGTTATCGATGCTTTGGACGAGTGCGATGACGAAGAGGATACGGAAGTGATTCTGAAACTACTTTCACAGGCAAAAGCTCTCAGCTCCGTGCGATTGCTGGTTTTTGTAACCAGCCGGCCTGAAACCCCGATTCGCCTTGGCTTCCGCTCTATACCGGGTGATATCCATCGCGATTTTGTTCTTCATCAAATCTCCGACTCCGTAGTCGGTCGCGACATATCCGTTTACCTCCGACATGAGTTTGGCAAGATCCGGACGCGGCGCCGTCTACCGAACAATTGGCCGACCGAAACAAACCTACGTCTCCTCATTCGGAAAGCCAATGGATTGTTCATCTATGCTGCAACAGTATGCCGGTTTGTCGGGCATAAGGACAGGTCTCCGGAAAATCGTCTCAATTTTGTACTGGAAGACAGCATGGAGGATGGATCGCCGACGAAACAGCTCGACCTGATATACACCAAGATCTTACGATACGCAATCGGAGATCAGCAGGAGCGGTTACTACGATTTAGGCAGATCGTTGGATCTATTGTGATTCTGTGTGACGCCTTGACCGCGGTTGCTCTTACCGAGCTTTTGAGCGCTAAGCAGTGGGAGGTGGAGGCAATATTGGATTCTTTGAGTTCTTTGTTGGATTATTCCCAACACATCAGGCTCCTTCACCCGTCTTTCCGCGACTTTCTACTGGATGACCGGCGATGCATTGATCCGCGGTTCAGGATTGTTGGGGGTGATGCACACCAAGATCTTGCAGTAAGCTGTCTAAAGCACTTGTCGACCTGTTTAAAGATGGATATCTGTTCTCTGAAGTTTCATGGTACCCTCACAAGCGATGTGGATAGTTCTACGGTACAACGCTGCCTTCCCCAGCAGGTTCAGTACATGTGCCGGTATTGGGTCGATCATCTTCAGCGGAGTAACACCAGCCTCCGTGGCGAGGTACGAAGGCACAACCGAGTCCACAATTTTCTCAAGCAACGCTTCGGGCACTGGATGGATACTAAGCAGAGTAGCATCGAACTTGCGGTCGATGGAAAACTCCACAACCGTGTTCACGCTTTCCTCAAAGAGCGCATCCTCCACTGGCTAGAGGCTCTCAGCCTGATCGGGAATATATCCAACGGCATTCTCAGTCTGAAGACGTTGGAATCCATGCTTACGGTAAGCAATCCCGTGATTTTAGAGCTTTGCTTGTTTTTTGGAAATTCGCCTTCAAGGACAGTCAGAAGACCTCCGTTGCTTTGAATATAAGAACTTAGGGGGAGTACGGAATTTCGCGAATGAACATTTGCTGCGGAATAATCCGACTACTGCATGTACTGGGTTATCTTCAGAATGGCGGAGCATTGCTGAATATGAACGCAGTCCGACGCCGATCAACACTCACGGGCGATAGTTCACGATGCCGTGCGATTCGTCCTCCATTTCCGGGCTGTCATTGAGAAGGCACCGTTGCAAATATATTGCTCTGCCCTCGCGTTCAGCCCAAAGCGGAGTATTCTGAAGCACCGATTTCGGAACGATGTTCCAGGCTGGATCACCAACTTACCGGAAATTAACGAGGAGTGGGACTCGATGCTGCACATTCTCCAGGGGCACTCCCGTTGGGTCAATGCAGTGGCATTTTCGCCCGATGGAAAGCTTCTCGCATCGGCATCGGACGACAACACCGTCAGGCTTTGGGATCCAACGACGGGGACCTGTCGCGCCATAATCAACGGTCATTCGAGCCGGGTGCGGGTAGCGGTATTTTCGCCTGATAGCAAGCTTCTCGTATCGGCATCGGACGACAACTCCGTCCGGCTTTGGGATCCAATGACGGGGACCTGTCGCGCCACAATCAGTGGCCTTTCCAACCGGGTGCGGGCAGTAGTGTTCTCACCTGATGGCACGCTTCTCGCATGGTCATCGGACGACAACACCGTCCGGCTCTGGGATCTAACCACGGAGACCTGTTGTGCCACCCGCAATGGTCATTCGTGCTTGGTGACCGCACTGGTGTTTTCCTCTGATGGCAGGCTTCTCGCATCGGCATCGCACGATATAACCGTCCGGCTTTGGGATCCAACAAATGCGACCTGTCGCGCTACGCTCACGGGCCATTCGGACTGGGTACGGGCAGTGGTGTTCTCGCCTGATGGCAAGCTTCTCGCATCGGCATCGAACGATAACACCGTCCGGCTCTGGGATCCAACGGCGTCGACCTGTCGTGCCACCCTGAACGGTCATTCGCGCGAAGTAACTGCGGTGGCGTTTTCGCCTGACGGCAAGCTTCTCGCATCGGCATCGAACGACAACACCGTCCGGCTCTGGGACCCAACAACGGCGACCTGTCGCGCCACTCTGAAAAGCCATTCCCGCGACGTGACTGCAGTGGTGTTCTCGCCTGATGGCAAGCTTCTCGCGTCGGCATCGTATGATAAAACCGTCCGGCTCTGGGATCCAACGACGGGGGCCTGTCGCGCGATTCTCAATGGTCATTCGAGCTGGGATATCCTAGTGGTTTTTTCGCCTGATAGCATGCTTCTCGCATCGGCATCGCGCACCGAAGTCCGGCTCTGGGATCCGTCGACCCGGACGCCTCGCTCGACTCCTAAACGCAAATCGAAGCAGGTGAATGCAGTCTTCTCACCTGATGGTAGGCTTCTCGCAACTACATCGATCGACAAAACCGTCAGAATTTGTGATACAAAGACGGGGGTGCGTCGTACCACTCTCAAAGGCCATTCGGGCTGGGTGTCGGCAGTGGTGTTCTCGCCTGATGGCAAGCTTCTCGCATCGGCATCGCACGACAACACCGTCCGGCTCTGGGATCCAATGACTGGAAAATGTCGTACGACTCTGACGCACAATTCTGATTTGGTCAATGCAGTGGTATTCTCGCCTGACGGCAAGCTTCTCGCATCGGCATCGGACAACAACACCATCTGCCTCTGGGATCCAACGACGGGTACCTGTCGCAGCGTTCTCTGCCGTCATACTCTCCGTGTGACCGCAGTGGTGTTTTCTCCAGATGGTAAGCTTCTGGCATCGGCATCGGACGACAACACCGTCCAGCTCTGGAACCCATTGACGGGGATCTGGCGTACGACTCTCAGAGGCCATTCTGGCGGGGTCAATGCAGTGGCATTTTCTCCTGATGGCAAGCTTCTTGCCTCGGCATCGTGTGATGGCACCGTCCGTCTCTGGGACCCAACGGCGGGGACCTGTTATGGCTCTGCCGAAGGCCATCCGTACGGGGCCGAAGCACTAGCATTCTCATATGATGGTAATTTAGTCGCATCTACATCCTCCGACTGGGCCTCCCGGTACTTCAGTATTGATGTCGTATCACCAACGAGAGACTTCCTCCCTATGGTTGGGGAGCACCCATTTCGAACGAGTCCATCGGCACTGTTATACGTATGTGGGGAATGGATATGCTTTAAGACGAGAAAGTTATTGTGTCTTCCCCCCGATTACCGAACGAACCCCTCCGCCATCCGAAACAACTACATTGCGCTCAAGCACCGTTCAGGTGAAGTTTGTTTCCTACTTGATCTAGGCGCGCTTCCATTGGGTAAGGTCATCAAAAACCATCTTCGCTACGATTACCTGACTCTCTCTAGTCTAACAATGCGAAGCCCAATCTTTGGCCTCTAACGACAATAATTCTCGTAAGTTCTGTTTGTTCCCAGTGGGCTTTGGATTGCAGCCCAGTTTGACCGCTTTCCTTCAGGAGATTTGATCTCAAAGATTACTCCGTGGCAACCTCTATATCCCGACCCACCACAATCTGCGTGTTGCCTTGCGACCGCGCCACTTCGCTCCTACGTCATCACCAATACCTAAATCACGATTTTAAAGCGGGTAGTGAGGTTGAGGAAATGGAGTCAGTTAGGCTATTTTGTTTTCCATTTCTCGTAGGCTCTAGTAGAGAAAAATTCATATACAAGTAGATCGCCCAAACCATCGACTTCAAAGTGGAGTAATAAAGACCTCATAGAACCTTGGCTGTGGACCAACACGCCGAATTCTGGTAGACACATGAACAAAGGCTAGGTTAATAGTATAGAACACAGGCATCAGCCACACCTCGACGTTACAGTGTGGGTCTACCACGGGATCTGAAGGAAGTGACGAGAAATTCGTCTACGGAGCCAAAAGTTCACGTTATGGAAATCTTGTGAAAAAAAAAAGAAGCTTGAACCCCAGAAACTAGAAAACTCGAAAACTTAACCACACAACCACAGCCCTACCAAAAAAAAACCCCCACGATATATGGACCTCAAAGACGACACGGACCGCAAAGCCACCGAGCAGTGCAAAGTCGCTACCGAGCGCAAAGGCGCCGCCGAACGCGAAGCCACGGAGCAGAAAGCCGCCGCCAAACTGAAAGCCGCCACCGAGAGAGAAACCACTGCCGCGCGGGGAGCATGGGCGGGGGGGGGGGGGGGTTGGCGAGCTGTATGGCAAGCTGGTGACAAAGCAAAGCCGCCCCCGAGAGAAAATCAACTCCCGAGCGAGAAGCATGAGCAGAGCGAGGAGTCAGCCGTATGGGGCAAGCCGGTAAGAAGAGAAAGCCGCCGCCGAGCAGAAAGCCGCCACGGAGCACGAAGCCACCGCCGAGTGGAAAGCAGCCGCCGAGCGGAAGGGACAAGCAAGCCGACGAGCGAACCACCGAGCGAACCGACAAGTAATCCGTCCATCGAGCCGTCAGGCACACCGCCGAGCGAGCCGTCAGGCAATCCGTTGAGACAAGCCGCCAACAAGCGGAAGAGACGAGCAAGCCATCGAGCTCACCCAGGAAATCATCGATGAATTGGGATAGCCGAAGCGAATTGGATAGGTAATATAAATGTCTCTAGGTCATGAGAATGCGTTCGTAGTGAAGTACATATTTGGTGTCGTGGGTGTTGCAGTATACCACGAAAAGTACGGAATCTCGAATATCATGTGTTGATGGATCAAGAGCATCGGAGTTCAGCTAAATATCGTAGAATAGGTGAAGCACAACTGTAGAGACCGATACCAATGCCTAAACTACCTTATTCTACAGTAAATAAGGCCTTGAAGGGTGTGTTCTACATTTGTCACTCAGAATTCCGAGTGATGTGTCATGAGGACGCTGTAGCTGCGTCTTGTCCTACGCAAATAAAACCCCCCAAAAAAACCTTAAAAAAAACCCCCTGAGGTCTATTGACTTTCGCTATCTGGAAATCATTAAAAACAGGCGTACCGTATAACCATTTTGCGTGAATTTCTCTATCATTCGGCGGTAGCGACACTGTGGTCACTCTTACTTTCTTGTGGGCGATGCTGCGGTTGCTCTCTAATTATTCTCGTGAGGCGCTGTATTTCCTTACTCCTTTACCGCCAGTGCCACTATAACTCTCTATATTACCACCGGCGACACCAATGATTATGTGTCCGCTCTCTCACCATTGAATCAGCATCCGCTACTCCTATTAGTTCGGTGCCCACACATCACAACATAAGTGGCGATGCAGAAACTTGTCTGTCGATGGGTATGCATGGTATATTGAACGTTTTCTCGGACATGTAGATTGGACCGCTATTTAGACGGGCATGATTGATCCCAATAATTTTCCGAGTTCTACCGATGTGAGATTGGGATGCACGGGTGGGGTCACTCGTCGGCTCGCTTGGCTGATCACTCATTGGCTTAACTATTCGTTCATTCTGCCCATCGACAGTTTGCTCGTCGACTTGCTCGTCCCTTTGTTTGTCGGCGGCGTTCCCGACGGATTGCCTGACGACTCGCTCGGCGGCTTGCTCGGCGGCTTCACGATATCCCCATAAGGTGACCATTTGCCACTAGATAGATAGAGCGGCCTCCGTAACCGCGATCCGCCGGGAGAGTTCGGAGGTCTGATGTAACGAGTCGTGCCGGCGTGGCTCTGGAAGTGAACCGAGGCAAGACGTGGCTAGACGTATACGCTCGGTGCGGACTAAGGACGTGCGCACACGGGCCAGGGGGTGGTGACGATGAGGGATGTGGACGCGCATGCGGATAGCCGACGAGCGAACGCGCTACCGGACGAGCGAGCGGGACGAGCGGACGAGCGGACTAGCGGGCACGCGCGGATGGCCGAGCGGATGGCTGAGCGGTGAGTGCGCTATGCACCCACTGCCAGGATGATAGAACGGAGAGATCCACAGTACATACTGTGGATATCCCGACGACCAATGCTCCCATCAAGGATCGGACAAAAGGAGGTAAGCTCTATGAGGTGCAATCTACCGTTGGTGAGCGGCATAAAAATATATCTTTCTTCTTAAATTTTCAGATTTTGGTGGTTGGTGGTAGTTATCCACGCTAGTTAATCCCAACTTCCCAACACAGGTACAGCATTGCAGTTCAGAACTCGGGTGCTCGACGCGTAGGACTCGGGCGTTGGCTCGGGCGCTCGATGGGGATGGCGAGAGTCGGCTCGGGCAAGGGATCGTGAGCGCATAAAGTCTGGTGGTGCTCGATATCCATAACACCGCTTTCGATCCGTCGATCCGTCCGAATCTCGTCATGCTAGGATGTGTGAGCGAAGTCGGCAACCGATCATTAGTTAGTTACCCTGCAGCACTTTCCCTGTAGAGCATCCCTGAGATTCCTCACGTTCTGTACATACAGCGATGCACACGCCGATCCTTCCAGCTTGATCCTCACCGAGGCAGATATCCTGGCAACCTCGCACTGGTCGCCGGTCTCCCTGGGCATCCGAAAGGGAGTGTCAGTGGGTACTAGACCGAGTGATGTCGTCTCGAGGTCGCCTGGATTTCTGAGGATGACGAGCGAGCCAAAGCAACCCTACTGCGTCTTCCCAGACGAATGGAGTCCGGGGCTGGCACAGGCAGGGCGCCGCTTCGGTGACCAAGCTGGCGAACGGGCAACAAGTGACGTCATCGACATGGGCACTTGTGCAGAGGTCATGCAAGTCGCGTGCCACGGGCGGGGCTCATGATGTTGAGGCAGAGTCTGGGCGGAAGACAAGGCAACGGATATGAGAAGCAGGAGTCAGTACGCTTGCAACCACTCGGCCAGACTAGACCGACACCACAAGGAAGAATTGAGCGAATCTAAACCGCGGGTTTCAGGGTATTTAATTCACTTGTGAAAATGATGATTGTGTGTTTTGTCCAAGTAAGGCTGAAGCCGCGATAGAAAGGAGAATATAGGGGTAGGCCCAAGCCTGCCGCCATGACTAAGAAACGAGTGAGATATCACAACACTTCCACACTTGCTGCATTCCGTTCAATAGCGCCGCAGCCGTGACAATCGAGCGCCGATATCAGGGGGGGCGGCGGGGGCCGGCCGAAGCGGGGCGACGAGAGAGTAACAGCAGAGCTGGAGTGGTGGCTTCCTCCTCGGGAGCCAGAAAAAAGCTTATTATGTAGTGTGGAAAGTTGAGCTGCGCGATAGATATCCGGCCGAGAAGAATGTCAATGCGACGCGCACAGTGGGATAGATTTGGCGGGGCTCTTTGTTTATGTGGCGGCTTGTTGGGCCCACGAAACCCCGTGAATTATGTCTGTAGATACCGGATGGGTGAAACGAGAAAAATCATCAAGACAGGAAGCGGGGGATGGGGGTCTTCTAAATAGCCAAGTATAAATAGGGAATTTTCTCTCGGTATCCATTGACTCTGACGTCCGGAACGCTAAACGTATGCATTTTATCAGCACTTCGGGTTTTTTCGGCACGTCACCACAACTTCGACCGGCCCCCGCCGCCCAGACTCCTCCCCCGTTACATTTCTAGATACATACGATAATTTCTTGGCACGATGAGTTCGTACTTTGCCAAGATGTAACGGTTGCATCATGGCGAGGAAGATGTCGGCGGAGATTGGCGGTGAGGACAGTCGGAGGCAAGTACGACAGCGAGTAACACGCGACGTGAAGCACGCGGAGACCACGATGTCGAGGAAGAGGGTGGCGGTGGCTCACCGGGCTGCTCGACGGCGAACGGGGCAGCGAGGGGGCGGCGGGGGCCGGTCGAAGCGTTTTCATTTCCTGTTGAACCGCAGCGATTTCTGAGCTTCCGTCTTCCACGCATCCGTAAGAGGAAGAAAACCTGTGTTGCGATAATCTTTCCCAACGTCTTGCGCAAGCTCCCCTTTGCCCTCCGCCCAGGCCTTTCCCGAGAAGATATAGAAAACCAAAGAAATGACAAAGGAAAGACGAAAGAAATCGTTGGAGGACCTCCGCCTAGTCCCCCCTCCCTCCCGCGGAAACCATGAAGGAAGGGGTGGGGAGGAACAGCGGTAATTCCCCAACCCCCGCCACCAACTCCTCGGCCCCAGCCTCCTCCCTCCACGGGCCGACACGCGCACTCCCTTTCCCACCTCTCTTCTCTCAGTGTGAGGGCTCGGCTCCGACCCTTTCTTGGGTTTGCGTGCCTTTTGCTGACTGCTTCCCGATGTCGTCGCATACGATCGCAATCTCGGAGCGGAAGTAGGACTGAAGCGTTGTCGTAAGCAGTTCGAGGTTTTGCACAACAGTCTGGGAGGCGATGTTGTTATCGCTTCCGACGTCGGAGAGGGGGAGCGGTGCACTGGTGAGCCGGATGGCTGAGACGACCGCGTGTGTAACAGTTGCGAAACGACATTCAAGAGGGGTATATAGAAATGAAGCCGAAGTAAAGTTCGCGATGCTGGAGTCAGCGAATAGGAACACGACGCGCGCTTAGCGTCTTGGCGAAACAATGATGCGAGTGTTGTAGCGGGGATCGTTGGCAATAGCCTTGCGGTGAGTCGAAGGTCTTCAGAATATCTTCAAGGGCAACCCCTTCCTTGGTCTTGTGAAGATCTCCAAGGGCAACCGCCTCCGTGGTATCATCCTCCTCGGTGGTAGCACGAGTCGCTTTCCAGGCTGCGTATTCCCGCTTGATAACCCGAAAAATAAATTCCAGCTCGCCTGTACCCACATATGTGAAGCAACCCAGAAATCCACCCGCCAAAAGTGTACACAACGTGGTACCAACCCGGAGGCACGAAGAGAGCGACATTTCCCTCGGTCACCGCAATCTGGCGGTCCTTCTGCGAGCAGGCCATGTCCTCGTCAGGTGGGAAAAGGAGCCAGATCTTGATTCCTTCTGGGGCCAGCAAATTGTTCTCAGGCCCCTGTCGACGTGGATGCCCACAAAAGCCCCTTTAGGCGTCGCGTTGTAGGTAGGTTCTGCGACCTTAAGGTGTACCGAGCTGTCAATCGATTTAATCGCCGGTACCCTCACACCGAGAGGCTTGCAAGGTGATATTCATCATCGCCTCTGCCGGCTGACCCTTCAGTGGCATTAGAATCTGCGACCAAACTGGGCTTCTTCTTTCGGCGTGCTTGAACGCTTCAACCAGCTGAGCCAGAACGCCTGTATCCTCATCCGCATCCGAGAGAATTATCCGCAACGGTAGCCTTTCGCCGTAGAATTTGCGCTGCTCGTTCACATCCGTGAGGGCCGGAACCAGCTCCGCTTGCATATTGCTCCACGAGGGTTCTGATATCTGCAAGGGGCACAGTCGACGATGTTGGACGAACTGAATGCGCCGGATGGACTTAAACTCGCACGATGAGGACCCGAGTGCAGCACAGGGGTTCGAAGCCGCTTTATATTTTTTGGAAAAGCGGATGTGGTTTCAAACGCAAGCCGGGCCAGCGAATCCGCACACGCAGGGCGGTTCCGCAGCATCGGGCTCCGCAGCATCGGCATGCCTTGATACGTGTTAGCTAGTATGCGTGACGTGGGGTGCGTGCCTTACCTCTCCCCATTCCCACTCCTTCGCCTCTTTCTTTCCCTCGCACTGGTGACACCCTGCGAGTCACTGTTGGTCAACAGCCTTGTGTGGCACCACGGATTACGTTCGAGCGGGTCGCGTTGTGCCGGAGGGGGGGCCCGGTCGAAGCGGGGATATAACCGCAGAGCTGTACTGCTCGTTAACGCAGTGCTAGCTTTGGGCGTGAGGTTGGCGACAGGGCTTACCTTTTCCGTTTCTCCCTGGTATGCGCAACGGCCTTTGTTCCAGCGGGTGGCGTTGTATCGGAGAGAGGTGGTTTAGACCGAAGAAGGGTGAGAGTGGGAAGAGCGCTGAACAGCGGTATATATCGAGGAATGTGGTGGTTTGGCCTTGCTGGGGGGGGGGCGGTGTCGAAGCGGGCGAAGACAGTAACAGCAGAGCTGACGTGCAGACTGTTGAATGGTCACGGCCTTGCGTGTAAGATTTGATCGAGGAGGGAGTAGAGGGATCCTTAGAGGAGATGACAGAGATGGGATTCTTCACAGTGGAGCGAGAGTTGTGGGAGACAATCCCTTTTTGCTGCTGTGTATATAGAAGGTTGTAAGAGTGCAGTGCAAAAACCGTAGAGCAGAGGAAATACCCCGCTTTATCCCCATTGGGCTCCCTGCTTCTGCAAGCTCTTCCGGCGTTTGCTTCCCCAGCAACGCTCAACTCTAGTCGACCACAGCGCCGTGCGTCCAACGCCGAGAAGCTTTTCCAACTGGATGGAGGAAAATCGCGCAATCGTAGCCCTGTGGCCATAGACCGCGTCACCTTTGAGCCTTTCAGCCGGGGGCGAGGGGCAGTAGGGGGGATTGGGTGATAATTCAAAGTGCGTTCGAAACTCATAGCGTGGCAAAACTGGCCAATATTAGGATGAAGACACTTTGGTTGCCCCATTTGAAACCCCGCTGTCCTAAGTGGAAGGCCCAGCAGAAGATACTGTGGGCGGAGGTGCGGAAGGAGACTGGGAGGTGGAAGATCCGGGACCTCCTGGCGGACGAGAGGTGTGGGCGGGCGGTACTGAGCTTCCTCTCCACCACGGATGTTGGAAGGTGTTTTCCGGGCGAGGAGGAGGACGCCGTGAGCGCGGTGTCTGAATTGGAGGTGTGGGAGTGGTTGGACGAGCAGGGAGCGGGAGCGGAGGAGGCGGGTGCTGGGGGGAGTCCACTGTTCCTCCACGCCCGACTTCATGGCGCCCGCAGGAACGGTCTAGGCGCTGGGCGGTCTTCTTTCCTTTGTTCTTTCCTTTGACCTTCACGCTCGCTCTTCCTTTTGTAATCTCCTTGGTGCGAACCACATCTTCTTGGGACAGGCCTGGGCGGAGGGCAGAGGGGAGCTTGCGACGTGCCGCCACCGCGCGGACAGCAGACAGGAAACGGACTGTACATAATCTCGCCATGATCTGATAGGTCGCACGCGAGTAATGAATAAACAAAAAAAAAAAAGTAATTTTGGTGGGCGTTCTCCGATGTCCTCATCCGGAACCCCTGTCTACCGTTAGTTGGTTGTTACGAGGGCTGGTCGAAGTAGATAGACTGGATATCATCATCGAGATTCGGTGGTGCCCGGCACACAAGAGAGTCGCCAGGGCCGACGAGTGTACAAAGATTGCAGCCAGACGCCCACGGGGCGCAATATCAAACGGCTGAGCTATGATGGAGGACATCTATAACCGATGGAAAAACACCCCAACTTTGCTAGCTGTCTGTTCCCACAACGCCAAAAAAGAAACTTAAATACCATTATGGTCGGAGAGACAAGGCTTGACTAGATTACGAAATAACGAGCCTTTGATTTCGGAAAGCGTGGTTGATTTTTCAATAATGAATTTAGAAAAGAAAAAAAAAAAGTAATTTTGGTGGGGCGTTCCCCGATGTCCTCATGCCGGAACCCCTGTCTACGGCGGCCTGTAGCGACACGAACGGCCGCAGATAATTTGCATTAGATATGTGTTTCGACTTTCGACTTGCGCCTTTCCAAATGCGAAAATTTGAAGCAAAGAAGGGGTTTCCACGCCGTTCACAACTCATAAAATCACCATCTTTTTGTCCGATCCCCGATGGGAGCATTGGCTGCTGAGATATCCCGACAACTAGAGGTGCGGCCGGCCGGCCGGCGGGCTTCCGCGACCGTCCTGTCACATGACCGGATCTGGCTGCATGAGTCTCGCCGCTCACTCATCATCTCGCATTGTACTTAAACGGAGATACACGCAAAGAATACAACTGAAACAAATGAAACCCAGCCAAAATACCACCTAAGGAAACAACGCGACCCCATAACTACCGTGTGTAGCTAATGTGCACCTGGTCCGTTTCCCCCAGATGATCTCCGGACTGAAATGGCGGGTCTTCCGCACTTTAGGATTCGAAGAATATCGAACCGAATCCCTTAGATTATTTCGCTGTGAATCCTTTAGCGGTGGGCGGTATTGGAAGGATGGTCATGTGGGATTTTATCTTTGTATCATAATTGAACGCCGGCGAAGACCGCGCGCACCCCATCACCGTGAATTATCGGAAAACTTGACTTGTTTGATATTGCCGTGACTCCAACGTTGACCGGACGCCCCAGTCTCACATGTGTGGTAGCTGGCGACGTCCGGCGGTCTCTATGTTCGGCGGTCTCCCTCTTCGTTCGGCGGTCACTCAGGTCATTCGGCGGTCACTCAGGTCGTTCGGCGGTCGCTTACTCCGTTCGGCGGCCCACCGGGCTCTCATCTCCGGCACTCGTACTCGGTCTAGTCACGGTTCCCATATCTGATACATAACTAAAGCGGCCTCATCGGCAACAATATCAAGATCTGGTGCATCGCCCTCAAGTACATCTTCTGCTGGCCCACCGGAGGCTGCCACTCCCATGCACCGACAGGGTGAGCTGTAGAGTCGGAGAGCGCCCTGATGCGGCCGCATTGTCAGACAAGACGGTCGCAAATGCCTGCCGCCGGATATCTCAACAACAAATTCTCCCATCGAGGATCGGACAAAAGTAATCTGCTGTTGGTGAATGGCATGAAAAACCTGTCTTTTATTTCAAATTGTCGCATTTGGAGAGTCGAAAGTCGAAAGTCGGAAGTCGAAATGCGTAATGTAAATTATCCTTGCACCCAAGTAGTTAAGTAGATATATGTAAGTGCGATGGGCCTGTTTAAGCGTTGCTGACAATGAGACCGACTGCTGGCAATGTGTTTTTTTTTTCCTTCTTAGAGCTAGACGGACAACACGGGCGATGCAACGACTCCTTTGGCCGCGCGACCTCTTGTGGCTGAAGAAGAGGTTCGATCTGCCGTTCTGTCGCTCGAAGACGTCAACACCCCTACTCAGCGTGGTGTGTGGAACCCAGCGAAGGGATGGGAGATACAAAGTATGTATATAGTCTAGTCCGGAAGGTCGCCTCCAAGATGACGCTGGCAGAGTCTCGCGTCACGTGAGATGACATAAGCAGCTCTCCGACGAGACGGAACTGGCAGTCGATCGATAAAAGCGGAGGAAAAAAGAGAGCAAACCCACGCCCACGACGTGTCTTGACATTTCGTTCGTATGCTGCTGCAGCGTGTGTTCAGCGACTGGAACGGGACTCGCACAGTACAAAGGCTGGCGCATTGTGGGGTTATCCATCAATCGCATGCGACCTATCTAGATCTGGCGATGTAGTTACACACCGACCTCGATCAGTCGGCGGGCCGCTCGATGTCGCTCACTCTCTCCTCCGCCCCAACGGTGCGTAAGAGACCCTGTCCTGCTGTGATTTCTCCAACGTGTCTCTGCCTTTCCTTCCCGTTCGCTGATCGCCCCCTCGGACACCTCGCTCTGAGTGTCTCCCCGGGTCCAGGGCTCGCGTCCCCACAACAGTGGTATGTAGCGAGAACTTCCAAGGATCGCCTCGTCGGCGAAGATGTCTCGGATCCGATCCTTGTCCCTCCCAGTCTCTTCCTTCCTCACCGCCGCCCGCGCGATGCCCGCAGCCCCGGAGACATATATTCACGCTTCATGGTCGAGCTGTAGCGCCGAGTGGGCACTGCATCTGCGTATCGGGCGTAGTTCATATCGGCAGCAGGCGAGCGAGCAAGCGCAAAGATCCACCTCCGCTTAGACTGCCGCAAGGAACAAGTCCCCATGAGCCACATCCAAGTCCTGCACAGAGTAAACGGACTGTAACTATATTCGAGCAACGGCGAAGTTGGCGGCGACAGAAGATGAGGGGCGAAAGGAAACGTTGGATTGTTTGAACCGATCAAGTGATCATCAGATTGTGGCTCCTATCTCCAGGCAAGAAGCGAGGTTTGGGGGCGGGGCGGGGAAGGCGCGGCGGTACATAAGCTATGTAGTTCCCTGCAGTCGCGATCACTGGTGGGCAGTCCGTGTCTCCAAAATCGCACGGCTAACGTGGCGGCTGAGCGAAAGGCTGCTTCTCGCCCGACCGTCGAGACGGGATGCGAGCAGTCCCGTCTGAGCTAGCTTCACATGGACTCGCAGACGTTGTCCGCTCCGTTTGGGAGTGACGAGGACGGCGGCGGTCCCATCGTTTTGACTCGCCGGGCGCGTCGGTCATTACCATATCATGTGACCGCACTAGCTAGTTATGTAATCAATCACATGATCGCCTCCGCTGGGGACCCTCCGCTGCAGGTACTCGGCCTCAAGGAATGTCCCACCCCACTCGAGCCCTTGGTTTCGCATCCCCTGAGATGCTCTGTGGTGCGGCTGCTGCCAATATTCGAGTCCGTAAGGGGTCGGAGGCCTGACCTTTAAGGGATATCGTGGGCACCTATTTTGGTACAGGCTACAGCGTTGGCAGTCGACCGCCGTCGACGGCGGTCCGTGCAGTTTGTTAATCCCGTGGGCGGCTCAGTCTCAGTCTTCGAGTTGGGCGGACTGAGAGGACCCAATTCGGACCCTTCTGAGGCCCGACTGGACTACATGTAGAGAAACATTGGTTCGCTCGGTGTTGGATCTCCGCCGGAAGGTTATCTCCACGCCAGCACGTGGCTGGAACACAGGCGGGCCATCGCTGGGAGACGCTCCTCTCTACGGATCCGTCCCACAGTCGTTTCCGCGGTCGTGATGAGCGACGTGCGATGGCCAAACCACCACAGCAGGAGGCGACGGTCGCTGCAACAACCTTCTCCGGTTCGAATCGCAGTGTCGTGATCTTCCCATGTTTCTGGGGAGCACAGCAGCGAGACGCAGAATTTGGCGCTTCCGGTGTGGGGATCAACCTTGCGCAGTTCTGCCGCCAAGTGATCCTCCTGCAACCCGGATGATGCTTCACGTCTTCATCCAAGACGTCGAAATTTCGCATGCCTTCGATAAGCCACTCCCCCGGTACTGTATCTTGGGCCGGTGCAGCCGAATTGCCAATCAACCGTAATTGCGTCAAGCACAGTGTTGGATTGCGATTCGTACGAATATTGGATCCACTGGCGGGACATTCGCTAGCACTCGGAACGGTGGAGTTGACTGGCGGAGTGCCGTTGGCGCTAAATGTCATTTAAAGCGTTCGATCACCTACCTAGGCCAAGGCGGAGAAACAGAGCTTGGGCGGAGACCAAGGTTGCAGTGAAGAATTGAATACCTCTACAGTAGGCAAAGGAAGCCGCGCCGTAAGCTCGATTTTGGGCCCCGCTCCTACAGGCCCGAAGCGATACCCATCCGTGTTCCACCACCTGTTAAAATTTAATGCCGTGACCATGTAGTTGGACTTTGCAAGCTACGTGCCGTACCTTACTATGGGACTGTTCGCGACTAGTAAAAGCACCTATCGTCACCGGGTCGTGTACATACTGGTCCTGTCGGCTCTGCGTTCAACAATGTGGACAAAACGCACCTGGGAAAACGGATGGAAGCGCTCGGGATCGAGGCGGATCTCATCCGGTGGACGATGAGCTTTATGTCGGACCGGCAGGTGAAAATCATCCTGGATGGCGAAGTGGGTGAGGCCAATTCGGTGGATACTGGCATCCCGCAAGGTTCCCCGGCGGCACCTATCCTCTTTGCCACCTACCTATCGGGGATTTTTGATGAAGTGGAACGGGCCGTCACTGGAATCAGCGGGCTGTCATTCGTGGATGATATCGGGTGGTGGGCGGAGGGAGAGGACGACGAGGCGGTGGCGACCAAGCTGTCAGCAGCCGCAGCAGCCTCCCTCGACTGGGGGAAGCGGAATGGGGTGGCGTCCGACCACGGAAAAACGGAGGCGGCAATTTTCTGGAGGCGAAAGAAAGGGGCCGAAGTAAAGGCGAAGGTGAAGGTGGGAGACAACGAGATCCCGGTCAACAAAGAGGCGACGAGGTTGAATGGGCGTGTGGCTCGACTCACAACTCACTCGGCTACGTCGGCTCGCAGGGCAGCTGGGCCTCTCCCCAGCGAATTGCAGGAAGGTCGTGACGGCTTGCATCCAGTCAGTCGCCATGTTCGGAGCGGAGCTGTGGTGGAAGGGAGAGGGGGCCCGGGGTACGGTCGGTAGAGCGGATGACCTACAACTCCTGGTCAACCAGCAAGCACGGGCAACAACGGGAGCGTTCCGGACTACCAACCTGGGGGCGCTTTCCATGGAGTCCGGACTCAGACCAGCTACCAACCAGCTGGAGAACAGGCAACGACGGTTCGCACTGAGGCTGCTGAGTCTGCCACGAGGAGAAAAGGCCAGGAACGTCGTTGGCGCGAACACGGCGATCGGCAAAAGGCTGGCAAAAGCCTTGAACTACACCTGGACGGAGACCGAGGAAACAGTCCTACTCGAGGAACCGGGAACCCTCGATATGATCCAGGAGGAACGGGGGGAGGCGAAGAGGGAGGCAGAGGAGGCAAGGCCAGGACTCGTCATGTTCACGGACGGGTCCCGGACAGAGAGTGGGGCCGCCGGATACGCGGTGGCGTGGAAGAACGGCCTATCCTGGAAGGGCATCAAAACCCACATGGGCTACAACCAGGAGGCCTTCGACGTGGAGTGCGCGACCATAGCGCGAGCGCTGGAATCCGCATCGAGAAGAAACACGATCCCAGATCGAGTCACCATCTTCACCGATGCGCAGGCGGCGATCAGGCGGATGGCGTCCGACGAACCGGGACCAGGACAGAAGTACGCGCTCGAAGCACGGAAACACATCACCACGCTTCGAAGGGCGATGCCGGGCATCGTCATCGAGGCTAGGTGGGGTCCGGCGCATGAGGGCGTGGAAGGAAATGAGAAGGCGGACGAGTGGGCGAAGCTCGCGGCGGAGGAGCCGGACGCTCGTGGGGTGGAAGGGTTGGAATGGTTGACCTACTCGGACCGGCCGGAGGCGTGCTCGATGCCGCTCCCCAGGTCTATCGCCAACATCAAGCGGGAGACCGCCGAGAAGAAGTGGGCAGAGGCACGGAAGTGGGCTGGAGGCCGGACCTCCAAGAAGAAATACAAGATGCCGGAGAGTCAGAGACCGGACGGCGCGGTTGCTAAAAGCACCAAGAGGCTTACCTCGAGGTTCTACTAGCTGAAGACGGGGCATTGCGCACTAGACAGTACCTGCACTGAGCGAAAGTACGCCCGACAGCCTAGTGCTGGTGGTGCCGATACCCCACGCAGACGAGGGATCACCTCTTGAAGGGGTGCCCGAAGTGGAAGGGTCAGCAGAGGACCCTATGGAAGGACCTCAGGTATGGGAGGAGACAGGAAGAGGGAAGCGGCGATGGAAGGCTCACGAGCTCTTCGCCGACAAGAGGTGCAGTCAGGCGGTGCTAGATTTCCTCTCCTCGACGGACGTGGGGAAGGTAGTGCCGGCTGTGGAAGTTGGAGATGACGCGGGGAGCGGGTCGTCGGAATGGGAGCTCCGAGAGAGAAGGGAGCGGGAAGAGGAAAGGGAGGCGGAGGCGGTGGCGCTGGGTGCTGGGGGCGAGGCGGGCGACAGGGAGGAACCCCCGCTGTTCCTTCCAACCCCCCCGTTCATGGCATCGGCTGGAGAGGAGTAGGGAAGGGGGAGTAACGTCTCTCCTTTGTTTTTTTCCTTTGTAACCTCCTTGGTGCGCTTTCTCATCTTCGCGGGATAGGCCTGGGCGGAGGGCAAAGGGGCGCCTGCACTGCGCCGCCTCGCGCGGACTGCGGCCGGGAAACGGACTGTACATACGTCTCGCCATGATCTTCCTAGGTCGCATGCGAGTACATAATGAATAAACAAAAAAAAAATAAATACTGGTCCTGTCGGCGCTTTTCCTAGAGTTCGCAGCAAGCCCGATCGGTTTAGGCGCGGAGTGGGAGCAAACCTGGTTCATCATTCAGTCTCCTTCTGCTTCTTCTTCTTCTTTCTTGCAGCTGCAACACAATTCGGTTTCAAACGTTGACCGCTATTTGCAGACCTTTGTCCAGATCGATTTGTATTCGCCCCTCGGTCGTCGATCCAAACCCTTTCTCGTGACCGGCGAGATTGCGTTTCGGCCGCGCGCAGGCGTTTCGAACACATTAGGCATGAGAAATCCAGCAGCTCCTATTTTCTTCGCTAATTGGCGCCCACGAAAACATGTGCTCCGGACGGCATGCGTCTGCGCATGAATAAGCTCGTGGTTACCATTGGTTGCTGCCGCTTAATCTGTTGTATGTGCGAATCATCCCTGTAGAGAAGCGTTCCCCGCAGCCAGCACAGCGCATTCCCATCGCGCGATCCGCGTTTTGCAGTCACAACCACGCCCGCCGAAGCCGACCTCTACATCCGACTCCAATTACCGGCCGTGATCTATCTCAAGAACGATCAGTACGCGCGATGGATTGCTCTGGGGACCAGCGGGCGGACGGGTTAACGGAGGAGCTCTCCAACCGGTTCTGGAGCGGGCCGCAGGATCTCAGGGGTCGGGCGACTGTCAGAATCCCCTCCCCGATGTGATCGAGGTCCGGAAGGCGGCTGACGGTGATTTACGCAGCCGGCGGAAGAGCAACATGTTGACTTCTTCGAATCGGATACCTCACAGAGTGACTCCGGTAGCCGGGGCAGCGATCGCGTGCGGCGCATCTCCGCCCGCACCGTTGCCAGCGGCGGCGGCGGGAGCACGGCAGTCGCAGGCTTCAGCGGCTGTGCGAACGAGAAACTTACCTACGAAAACTCAAACCACAACGATCTCAAGCAGGCGAATTTCCTTGGTCCCGTTGGATTCGGTTTGCCAACCTGTTCGGCGCTTCGATGCGGCAATAGTCTGGCTGATACGTGCTCTCTCTGATTAGGCTCGACGATCAACTACCAAGCTGGCTCTGGGATCGAGGAAGCGTTAGAGAAGTTTGGTAGGTTGCAGAACGCCACAACGCGATGGTCCATATCTAACATGGGGCAATAGCCGGAAGCTACTGCGCTCATGACGCCGCGTTCAACTCCCGGCGAACGGAACACGAGACGACATGCTTGGAGGACACTCGAGTCGACCTTCTCCGGGAGATTATTAACTGGTCGAACGCCCCCGGCGATGCATGCATCTTTTGGTTGAATGGTATGGCTGGTACTGGAAAGTCTACAATCGCTCGAACGGTCGCTCGTATTTGGCACGACAACAATCAACTCGGGGCGAGTTTCTTCTTTTCCAGGGGTAACGGAGATCTTGCCCATGCGTCAAAGTTTTTCCCTACTCTTGCCTACCAGCTGGCGCGTGCGCAGTCCAGCCTCACCGCCGACATATACAAGGCTGTATGCGACGACCCGCATATCGGCTCGCGAACCCTACGCGATCAGTGGCAGCATCTCATCCTCGGGCCACTCTCTCAACTAAAAGATCAGCTGGAGCCGATGATAGTGGTTATTGATGCTTTGGACGAGTGCGATGACGAAGAAGATGCAGAATCAATTCTGGAACTTCTTTCGCAGGCGAAAACCCTCAGCTCCGTGCGATTGCTGGTTTTTGTAACCAGCCGGCCTGAAACTCCGATTCGTCACGGCTTCCACGCTACGCCGGGCGATATCCATCGCGATTTTGTCCTTCATCACATCTCCGACTCGGTAGTCAGTCGCGATATCTCTGTCTTTCTCCGACACGAGTTCGGCATGATCCGGACGCGACGCGGCCTACCGAAGGAATGGCCGACCGAGGAGAACCTAGGTCTCCTCGTTCGGAATGCCAGCGGCTTGTTCATCCACGCTGCAACAGTATGCCGGTTTGTCGGGCATAAGGACAGTTCTGCGGAAAATCGGCTCAATTTCGTATTGGAAGACAGCATGGAGGACAGATCGCCGACGGAACAACTCGACCTCATATACAGCAAAATCTTACGGTACGCGATAGGAGATGAGCAGGAGCGGCTACTACGATTCAGGCAGATCGTTGGATCCATTGTGATTCTGTTTGACGCCTTGACCGCGGTTGCCCTTGCCGAGCTTTTGAGGGTTAAGCAGTGGGAGGTGGAGGCAATATTGGATTCTTTGTGTTCCGTGTTGGATTATACCCAAAACGTCAGGCTCCTTCACCCGTCTTTCCGCGACTTTCTGCTGGATGACCGACGATGCATTGATCCCCGGTTCAGGATCATCGGGAGCGATACACACCGCAATCTTGCGGTTAGCTGTCTGGAGCAATTGTCATTCCATTTAAAGAAGGATATCTGCTCTCTGGAGCATCCCGGTACTCTCACAAGCGATGTGGATAGATCTGCGATACAGCGATGTCTTCCCCAGCAGGTTCAGTACATGTGCCGGTATTGGGTCGATCATCTTCAGCGGAGCAATACCAACCTCCGTAGCGAGGCACGAAGGCACAACCGAGTCCGCAATTTTCTCAAGGAACGCTTCGGGCACTGGATGGATGCGAAGCAGAGTAGCCTCGAGCTTTCGGTCGATGAACAACTCCACAACCAGGTTCACACCTTCCTCAATGGACACATCCTTCACTGGCTAGAGGCTCTCAGCCTAACCGGGAACATATCCAGCGGCATTCTCGGGTTGAAGACGTTGGAATCTATGCTTACGGTAAGCGATCCCAGGATCTTTAAGTTTTGCTTGTTTCTGGAGATTCGCCGTCAGGGACGGTCATTAGAACTCCGTTGCATTGAATATAGGAACTTTGGAAGGATGTGTCTTGTCGCGGAACATTGCTGAATGAGGATGCAGTGCGACGCCAATCAACATTTCCGGGCAATGGCTCACGATGCCGTACGATTCATCCTCCATTTCCGCTCTGTCATCGAGGAGGCACCACTGCAAATATATTGCTCCGCCCTTGCGTTCAGTCCTAAGCAGAGCATTCTGAGGAACCAATTTCGGAGCGATGTGCCGGGCTGGATCACCAACATGCCGGAAGTCAACGAGGAGTGGGACTCGATGTTCCACGTCCTCGGAGGTCATTCCGCTCAGGTCACTGCAGTGGCGTTTTCGCCCGATGGGAAGCTTCTCGCATCGGCATCGAAAGACCATTCCGTCCGGCTCTGGGATTCAACAGCGGGGACCTGTCGCTTCACACTCTGGGGTCATTCGGACTGGGTGCGGGCGGCGGTGTTCTCGCCTGATGGCAAGCTTCTTGCATCGGCATCGGGCGACAGTACCATCCGGCTCTGGGATCCAACAACCGGGATCTGTCGCTTCACACTCACGGGACATTCAGACCTGGTGAGAGCAGTGGCGTTCTCGCCTGATGGGGGGCTTCTCGCATCGGCATCGGATAACACCATCCGACTCTGGGATCCGGTGATGGGGACCTGCCGTACGACTCTCGGAGGCCACTCACAATGGGTGAGGGCAGTGGTTTTCTCGCCAGATGGCAAACTTCTTGCATCGGCATCGGACGACAACACCGTCTGGCTCTGGGATCCAATGCTGGGGACTTGTCATACGATTCTCCGGGGTCATTCGCACTGGGTGAGGGCAGTGGTGTTCTCACCTGATGGTAAACTTCTCGCGTCGGCATCGGGCGACAACACTGTTCGGCTTTGGGACCCAACGACGGGAAACTGCCATGCGACGCTCAGGGGCCATGCCAACGGTGTGTGGGCTGTTGGGTTCTCGCCTGACGGCAAGCTTGTCGCATCGGCATCGGCCGACAACACTATCCGGCTCTGGGATCCAGCGACGGGAACCCATCGTGCAACTCTCAGGGGTCATTCAGACTGGGTGTGGGCAGTGGTGTTTTCGCCGGACGGCAAGCTTCTGGCGTCGGTATCGGACGACAACACTGTCCGGCTTTGGGATCCAACGGCGGGGACGCGTCGCGCCACTCTCAAAGGTCACTCTGGCCGGGCAAACACCGTAGCCTTCTCGCCTAACAGCATGCTTCTCGCGTCGACATCGCTCGAGGAAATCCGTCTTTGGGATCCGTCGACCCGGACGCCCCGCGCCACTGCCAACCGCAAATCGAAACAGGTCAATGCAGTGACCTTCTCGCCGGACGACAGGTTGCTCGCATCAGCATCGAACGACAAAACCGTCCATCTCTGGGATCCAACAAATGGGGTGCGTCGTGCCACCTTCACGGGCCATTCTAAATCGGTCGTGGCGGTGTCATTCTCTCCTGACGGCACGCTTCTCGCATCCGCATCGACCGACAAAACTGTCAGGCTCTGGGATGCATCGATGGGAACCTGTCGTGCCGTTCTCAAAGGCGATTCAGTCTGGGGAAGAGCAGTGAGATTTTTGCTTCACGATAGGCGTCTTGCGTCAGCATCGAATGACAAAACTGTCCGGCTGTGGGACCCAACAAATTGGAGCCGGCGCGCCCCTTTCAACGGCCACTCTGATTCGGTCGTGGCAGTGGCATTCTCGCCGGATAGCAAAATTCTCGCATCGGCGTCGCACGACAACACCGTCCTGCTCTGGAATGCAACAACGGGTACCTATCGCGCCACTCTCAACGGCCACTCTCATTGGGTGAGGGCGGTGGTGTTCTCGCCCGACGGCAAGCTTCTCGCATCCGCATCGAATGACAAAACCGTCCGGCTCTGGGATTCAACAACGGGGACCTGGCGTGCCACTCTCAGCGGCCATTCAGACTGGGTGAGGGCAGTGGCGTTCTCGCCTGATGGCCGGCTTCTCGCGTCGGCATCGTATGACAAAACCGTCCGGCTCTGGGACCCAACGGCGGGAACCTGTCATGGCATTGCCGAGGGTCATCCGAACGGTGCTGAGGCACTAGCATTCTCATGTGATGGCAAGGCCGTTGTATCTACATCCTCCGACTGTACCTCCAGTTACTTCAACATCGATGACGTGTCACCTACCATGGAAGACTTTCTGCTCACGGACAGAGAGCACCGACCCCAGACAAGCCCGTCGGCTCCATTACACATAAGTGGGGAATGGATATGCTCTGGGGCGAGAAAGTTATTGTGTATCCCTCCCGATTACCGAACGAACATCCTGGCCATCCGCAACAATTTCATTGTGCTCAAGCACCCTTCAGGCGAAGTTTACTTCATTGTGCTTGATCTCGACTCGCTCCCAGTTGGTAAGCTCGTCGAAAAGCGCGTTGGCTACGGCACCTGACTGTCTCTAGGCTAAAATTGCGAAGCGAGCCGTCGGCTTCCAACGACAATCATTTCCTGGCTCGCAATTTCTGTTTATTCCTAGTGCGCTTTTGATCGGAGTACAATTTACCCGTTTTCACTCGGGAGACGGGATTTCCAAGCTTGTTATGCGGCAAGCTCTAAAACAATGTGGTGACTTGCCACCGTGTCACTTTTCTCCCATGTCGTAATCATTATCCGAATTACTGTAAAGCGGGGGGGAATGAGGTGAAGTGGCCAGTCAGGCAAGCTATTTTGTTTTCCATTACTGCTAGGCGGTGGGAGTAAAATAATATTCAAACAAGCAGATCGTTAAACGGACGTCGAAGTGGAGTAATATGATGCCAGCCCATCCGTTATCAGACACGTGTCAGGCGTCTCCAGAGACCGTCTAATACAGCGTCCTGAAATTATCTACTGCTAAAAATTGACTTCTGTCGTCGGCCACACGCCCTGTGGGCATTTGCAGCCGATAACCGCCCGGGCTTCAGGACATGGCGGTCTTTCCCCACTATCGTTATAAAATGAACTATGCTAAGTTGCCAATCGAACAACACAGTAGCTTGAATATTGATCTATACTCGTCCGGGCTCGGTGGACAACTCCCAAGATTACTAGTACAGGGTAGACAGGAACGCGGCGTGGACGGGGATGGTGTTCACGGCGGGTGTTGGGGAAAAAAAAAAGGGGCGCGACACGAATTCGGCCGGCTAGCAGCCACACCCAACAGTTGTGCCACGGGCTAAAATTTAGCGTGGTGGCCGCTTGAAAAGATCCCCACGATGAGCCTCATCCCGCGTCGGATCATCCCTGCAGAGTCTCGCGTCACGTGCGATGGCAGTTCGAGACGGGACAGAACCAGCAGTCCGAACGATAGAAGGAGAGGAAAAAAGGAAAAGAAAACCCTTGCCGCACGCCATGGCCAAGCGTGCGCTGGTACTTGGTAAGAGCGGCTGGCTCCGTGGCGTTGTGGTGACTGGTTCTGCTCGCCAGGCCCCAGTCGCATTTCGTGGTGAGAGCATGTCACTTTGGCACACGTGAGGAAATTACAGTGCCACATACATACTTCGTTTGGGTGAGCCTGGTGACCATTCGGAAATCTGGTGCATAATCGGAACTTTTAATTACTCGCTTGGCCGGCACGGTCGGTTTCAGGAGTATGAAGGCCTGAAAGAGAATATAGAATGACACAACAATAGCGGTCAACATGGAAGACAAAAGACGCCACGAACCTCCGGTATACTTGGATGGCCTTTTATGAGGTGGGGAGAGGCTGCTTCGCTAGTTGCCCTAGGCCGAGGGATCGGGAAAAAAGAAAGAGACAAAGGAATGCCGAACGGAAGAAAGCCGAAGGGGAGGAGAAGGGCCGGGGCTGTCCTCCTCTCCAGGACGCACCTGAGAAGGACGAGATGAAGCAACGACTGAAGTAAACGAAGAAAGGAAAGGAAAGTGCGGTTGTTGTATTGTCTGAGCGCCTGTCCAGCTATGAGGAAAAAAGAAAAAGAACTACAACGACCGAGAAAGGGGAGGGAAGGTCGTGCCAGTTCACTCTTTTCATCAGACCAAGATATCTACCGCCCCGCAACCAGCTATTTGCCGTTCCCTCTCCCCTCTGTGAATACTCTTCATCATCCCGCCCGCACCTCCCATACATTCCGAACCTATTGCCATCGATGTCTGCAACGAGTTGTTGGAAATGCTTCTCGCACATTGTTTAGATTTGGCGCTTGAGCCTTAGAGTTTGTTGAGACCACGACTGCGTAAGGCGCAAGCGGGGAAGTGTCAGCGGAGGATGTTTGTTCTGCGTGTTCTTTCTCTTCTCCTTCTGCTCTATACTTTTCGAATACTACAACAAAGTTGTGAACCACTCGAACTACAAGAATCGATACGCCATTTGTTTCCTCATCTCATACAGCATTAAGACTGATCGAACTCCTATCATTCATTCATTTCTATCCTCATCGCTAATCGGTATTCTTTCAACACGAGTGCAATTCTTCTTATCTCATCAATTCCACCAGCAATACACCGTTAACCCCTTTACGCCCTTACCTCGGTCCTCTAACTGTAGAGTGAGAAATTGGGGATTTTATTCAAAAACAGGCGAGTCGGAAATCCTTTATCACCGAAATTTACAGTAAAATAGCAGATATCCATTACCGCGTAGAGGAGCTCTCTATCTGATCAGACTTGGTCTTATGATTTGGGGGGGGGGGGTTTGCTGAAGCGGTTGCAGTTGTCTGGGCCTGAGGCCCAGACCGTCGTCCACGCCGAATGCCAACAACGCCCACAGCGGCGGCTGACTCGCGTTCGTGAACCCCCAGGCCTGGACACTCGTTGCGATCCGGGGGATAGATTCAACAGCAGCAACCTCAAGTATCGTTTCCAGCTCGTAACTTGTTCAAGCTACGAGCCCAGGCTTCCGACAAGCCGATAACAACCAGACATCACCCCCACCGATTCCAGCAACATGCTCTACGATGTCAACTAACGGCTACACCTTCAACCCGTCCACGCATCTTCAAAAACGACAAGACTTGCCGATCTTTTGCCTGTATCGACTTCGGCATTATCGACCCCAAATTTTTAGCCCCACATCGGACAGCGGACCGGGAGCGAGCTGGAACGAACGAGCCCTGGTGGTATCTCAGCAGCGAGAAATTCAGGCGACGGGGGAGCGCGGGCTTCAGCAGCAGATCGAGGAAGAGGAGAGTCCTTCTTAAAAGAGCTCATGTGCGAATACCAGGTTGGAACCGTGCTTGCGGAGGAGGAAGTCGAGACGTACGGAAAGGAGGATGAGATGAAGAGACAGAAGGGAACGGGCGGACCGGCTTTCCTGCCCCGGCCTGGGGAGCCACAGCGCCAGTGAGCGGCGCGGAATTCTTTTGAGCGGAGCAGACAAAGAATCGATCAGCAACAAGGACACGGCCAACACCCTGCCGACACCCGTCGAGGAAAGAGTGTCCAGAACGCGGCTACAGCTTTGATGGCGGCAAGCGAAACGCCCGATAGTCGACAGGCAGCGGCTAGCATGACGAGGCTTCAGCCGAAGAGCGAGGATCACCACCGGTATGGGACTCGGAGAGTCACTCGTGCAAGAGGAAGGAAGGCCGGCCCCCGGGATACACACGGACGGCCAGCTCGCGGAAGGGGGAACAGGGGTAGGTATACCAAGGCACTGGCAGCGGGGGGTCGAAGAATCACAAGGAGCGGAGGTGCCAAGGGGAGGAGTCATGGTCGGCGGGGGTCCGCTCGGTTGTCAGGAGGGTGGGAAGCTGTTCGGCGCCGTGATCGATTGAGATTCGGCCAGTTGCTCCGGTATTCCGATTGCTCGGAGTATTGGCTGTTGGGGCGGAAGTTAACGGATGCGGAGTCGTAATAAAAGAGGACTTGAATCTGAATACGCGGCTTTGCCACTACCACGGAAGCACCAGCCACGCCTACAAAGCGGCCTCATGGAACGGGCTCCTCAGTGGATATCCCCTGCGTACCGGCACCACAATCCACTCCTTGGTGTGTAACTACTAGCGAGGAGGCAGGTCTGGTGAGAAATAAAGGAAACCAAATGGCGACTGCGATAGCGAAAGAAACTTCGACTACAACGGGGAATATAATACATCAACCATTTGCGAAGAATGGGCACCAGAAGCAGTGCCGGCAGCATGAACGGCAGCAAATCAGTGGGGAAGACGGAGCGCAGGTGGTTGAGGAGACACCACGCAAGTTTGGCAGGTAAGGTTGTGAGTATAGAGCCACCAAATTTGACTTTCCATTGCGTAAAACCCCAGATTAAAAAACCCCAGTAGATCAATCACCACCTTGCACTGTAGGTTAATGACGCACATCAGCCGGTCAAAATGAAACATACAGTCACCAGTCGGCCGACCAGTTTTCGGCACCACTCGGTTACTACAATAGAAGGCGAATACTGTGAAGCAAGAACAAGTATTCGGTTAGTGAAACACAACCAAGGCAGATAGCCACCGTCGGAGAACAAAACTCACATGCTGCAATGGACAAACAGCAGGTACGAGTTAGAAGCGCTACATTGTGGATTCAGCATTGTGGGGACACTCACGGACTATAGAATCAAGCTATCCTATACATATTCACACAACAGAAACCGCAAAGTAGCACAACATGAAACAACTCACGGTGTCATGGGAGGAGGCCAAGACCTGAGTGGCTTGGGACCTTGGCGACTTGGCGACTTGGCGATGGGACTATGTTTGCTGCCGGGAGCAGCCATGTTTGCTTCTTCTCTCGCTCGTCAGACATCAATACATACTTCTCCCAACGTTCTTCGGACGGTCCGTCCGCACCTTCTTTTCCGTGATCCTCTCTCGGTGCCTCTCCGGCCGATAACCTTGAGTTTGTCGGCTGAGCGGTTCTCCTCAGCTCCTCACACACGGGCTGTCAAAATGGCAGTCAGAAAACATTAGTAACACATAATTGAATATACGGGGAAGCGGCTATTACCGACTAGTCAATCAGGCCAACGAACGCAAGTTAGCTATCATCTAGCGAAGAGCAGGCAGGAAAACTAACACACTGTCGAACCAAGCCATCGGGGTTATGTTAGTCACCATCCAGCGCAGAACTGACGCGACGAAACTCAGCCGCCGAATCAAGCCATTGGGCTCGCGTTAGTCACCATCCAGCGCCGAACCGACGCGAAGATACTCACTTTCTGCCGAATCACGCCATCGGTCTCGCGTTAGTCGCCGTTCAGAGCAGAACCGTCGCGGAGGAACTCACCGTCTGCCGAATTAAGCCATCGGGCTCGCGTTAGTCGCCATTTAGCGCAGAACCGTCGCGGAGAATCTCACCGTCTGCCGAATTAAGCCATCGGGCGCGCGTTAGTCACCATGCAGCACCGAGCGGTCATGTAGAAACTCACTCGCTGCATTGACGTTAGCCAGTGTTGGAAAAGCTTCTCGGCGCTGGACGCACGGCGTACGCTTCTCGCCTCTGGATGTATCTATGGGGGCCCTGCTAGAGTTTAGAGGGTGGTGTTACCATAGGAATGATGCGGCTAAGCGGGCAGTGTGGATGTTCCTCGTGTTCTCGGTTTGGCGGGCTTCTTCTGTTCTATACTTCTACAACATACTACATAGCAACTGAGATTGTCCCCGCTCGAGCCTGACCACTATGTGAAGAATTCCATCTACACACACCTACGGCCATAACTATTCAACAGCCAGCATCTGTTAGAGCGTAGTATTGCCCTAGCACTAGTGGTTTTGCCCTAGCGCCCGATGTTCGTTAGCTTAGCACCTGTATATATCCGCCCTCTCAGTGTTCCTTAACAACTACCACTTCACCATCGACGACCCGTTTCCCCCCTCCCAACAGGCTATGTGCCTCGGTGCCTGACCTATCTCCTCGAAAATAGGCGATTTCGGTTACCGCTGTTCATCCCGGATCGGTCGAACGGGAAAACGAGAAGAGTGTGTGGTCTCCTGAAGTCGGCGTGAGCTTCAGAACTGCGTCAAGCACCGCGACCGCGAGGGTCGAGGAGTTTGCAACTGCCCCAAGCTCGAGAAGAGTTTGCAACCTGCGTCAAGCTCAATGAGAAGAGTTTGCAATTGCGTCAAGCGCACCGGCGGTTGCAACATACGGATACGAAGACGAAGTCGAACACACTGGCGTGTGACCCCGCGAAGATCGAAGTCATGCCGTTCTCACCCCTGTCGGGGAAACTGAACGAGAATAACTACCGGACATGGGCTGCAGAGATGTGTGACTACCTGAATGCGCACGAGCTTTGGCGATTGGTTACGGGAGAAGAAACGGAGCCCGTCATGCCAATGGTACCGGGTACCCTGACCCGTTTGGGATCAGCTGCGGGGCATGCGGGATATGCAATGGATACGAAGGTGGAGGCTGGAACGTGGAAGAAGACGTCGACCACTATGCCAGAGTGTCCGCTGGGAGTTGATGCCGTGTACCTACAGAGGTGGGATCGCTACGAGGCGAAGTGGGAACGTTGGGTGGCCCGCCGCAGCAAGGTCGTGGGGATCATCAAGATGAACCTTAGTCCTGCCATCAAGCATCGCTCTATCGACGCCAAGTACAACGATGAACCCGCACAGGTTTGGAAGCAGATAGGAAAGGATGTTGGCGCTGTCTCTACTCTGGATGGAACGGGAGCCATTCTCCGGCTGGTAGATACGAAGCTGGTCAACTTCACTTTGGTGGCTGAGTATTTGACAGCTATAGACATCCTCATTCAGCTACTCGATAATTGTGGCTGCACCCAAACCCCTGCCTGCCACCCCGCCGGAAAGCCAACCGCAAAAGAGGGCAACTGCACCGCCCAGAAACGCCGTCTGGAGTGCTACGCATGTGGAGAAGAAGGCCACAAGCGAGCTCAGTGCCCGAAACTCGAGAAAAAGATGAAGGAGAATATCGCTGATTTGGTACAGGATCCACAGTACGATGACCTCCTGTTCTGGTGGAGTATGGAGGTGGGGAGTGCTTGGGAACGGGGGGTGGAAATCGGGAGTGCGAGGGCAACGGGGGAGTGTTGGAGCGTGGTATTGCCCTAGCACTGGTGGTTTTTCCCTAGCGCCGGATGTTCATTAGCTTAGCACCTGTATATATCTGTTGAAACAATACCGATTAGCGATGAGGATAGAAATGAACGATAGGAGTTCGATCAGTCTGAATGCTGTATGAGATGAGGAAACAAATGGTGTATGGATTCTGGTAGTTCGAGTAGTTCACAACTTCGTTGTGTTATTCGATAAGTATATGTCAAAAGAAGAAGGAAAGAACCCGCAGAACGAAGATCCTCCTCTCACACTTCCCCGCTTGGGCCTTACCCAATCGTGTCCTCAACAAACTCTAAGGCACAAGCGCCAAATCTAAACAACGGTCTCGGCCAACAACACCCCAATACATAGAACGCCGCGAGAAGCATTTCCAACAATATCCACCCTCCCAGTGTTCCTTAGACTAGACAGACACAACTACCATTTCACCATCGACGACCCGTTTCCCCCCTCCAACAGCATCTTGCAGCAAGCGGTTGCCGAGGAACTCACCGCCTTCCGGAACAAGCCATCGTGCTCACGTTAGTTACCATCTCGCACAGAAGCATCGCAGAGAAACTCACACACTGACGAACCAAGCCATCACGCTCACGTTAGCCACCATCTAGAGCGGTCGCGAAGAAACTTACGCGCTGCCGAACCAAGCCATCGCGGTCACGTTAGCCACCATCTAGCAGAGCGGTTCCGAAGAAACTCACTTTCTGCCAAATGAAGTCATTGGGTTTGCGTTATTCACCATTTAGCACAAGAACGATAGCGGAGAAACTCACCGACTGGCGAACCAAGTTATCAGGGTGATATTAGCCGCCACCCAGTACGGAATCGTCCAGCGAACTCACATGCTGTCAAATGGGGCTCCAGTTAGTCACCAGTCAACAGTGGGTCGTGAATCAGGTGGCGTCTCACTCCTCACTGCTGCATGCAGTATCAAACCTGGCGTTAGTAACCAACTGTGATCAATGTAAAATTACTGGTTTGAAACTTACATACTATTGAATCAGGTCATTAAACACTGTCAACCGCTCACTATTTTCGACCGGAAAACCCTAGAAGATACTTGTTGAATGGTTATGGCCGTCCGTGTGTGTGCGTGCACTTCCGAGACTCTCTGGTTCAACGCAGGTGTTCTGTTCGGGGCGACAGGTAGTAGTTTAAAAGAGCAGTAGAGGATCTTTGAAGGGGTGAGAGCGATGGGATTCTTCACGGTGGAGCGAGAGTTCGAGGGGGGACGGTCTCTGTTGCTATGTAGAAGGTTGTAAGAGTACAGAACTAAAACCACAGAGCAGAGAACACAAAGTACATATCGCTGCTTCCCCGCTTTATCCCCACTGGGCTCCCTGATACTGCTAGCTCTCCGACGTTCGCTTCTCTAGAAACGGCGCCCCCCCATCTCTTGTAGACAGGCCGGCCTCTCAGCTCTAGCGATCACAGCGCCGTGTGTCCAGCAGTGAGAAGCTTTTCCAACAATACTCACGGGCTATCATATACGTGTTAGCCTCGTGTTGTGATTGAAAGTGGCGAGGAGAGGAAAAATACGTGTTATCAACTGCCAGTTCAAGTGCTAGCACCCCATTACAGTCCCGTATCCTCTGATTGGCTCCCCGTCCAATTAGTAGGCTAACCATGTTTTCGTCGCTATTCTGTGCCGCATAGTGCAACGCTGTCCGCCCTTTGTTGTCCGTGGCATTCACGTCCACATTTTGGTCAAGATGGTCAAGAAACAGCCGTGCAGCCGCCGGGAGCCCTTTCTGGGCTGATATGATCAATGGCGTCTTGCCCTCGGTGTAGCCGTTATTCTGTGTGCACGTAAGCAGTGCTCTTGCTGCGTGTGGAAGTAGGGGTTCCGCCGCGGCGTTGAGAGTTCGGTATTCGATGTCCTGGGAGGTTGCTTGGTATTTGTTGACTTGGGTGGCATGACTCTCATTTCCTCCGGTGTGCAATGCCACAAAGCTCCCCAGAAAGTATGTGGCTTGATTCTTGGTCAGCTTTTGGACCGTTGTGGTAATGACATCTGGGACACCTTCGTCCTGGCCGCAGCAGTCCCGGTACCCTTTGATCGAAAGAAGCGCGTAATCGACCAAAGGCCACTCGTTCAGGTACTCAGCGTAGGCTCGATATTCGTCCGGATTCCAATCCTCAATCTGTGAGAAACGGTCTCGCATGGCGGGGCTACTGGAAAAAAGAATCAGATATCGAGACAGTGTTGTAGTTATCGTTCTGTTGGCCAGTTCATCGTGAATCTCGAACCGCAAATTGTTGGCGCGTGGGACGGCCAGGCTAACGAACTCGCGAACTGTTTGGTGCATAAACTGGACAGTTTCATCTGCTGCACAACAATCAGTTTCGTTATGCGGCTTACTTTCAAGCGTGCCTGCCTTTGATTTCCAAAAAGCCGCCTCCGCAGTGCTCAATCCGCCAGCCGATTGCATCTATCTTGCCTTGCTCGAAGTCTTCATAGCAGGGGTTGTGAGCATCAGGCACCGCAAGCGCATCGCGCAGTTCTTCCACTGTAAGAGGGCGAAGTGCGAAAAAAATGAACCGGAAAAGCAATATTCCATCCTGGGTGTCCCGAAAATGCCCATTCTCCAGTCTGCTGAAAATGCGTTCGTAGAGCGCCTCTAGTTCTCGGGGAAGGGTTTTTAGTTGCCGAAGGATTTCGGAACCACGATATCCAGATTCAGCATAACGCAGTAGTTCGTTTTTAATTAATGCCACCCATACGAATACCCCTTCAGCGTTTTCGGCGATGTAATTTCTGGTTTCGCGAAGCATTTTCCCTTTTAACTTGAGATCTTTGTCCAGGAAATCGTCCGCAAATCGGCAAATATCGTCCTTGTTCACATCCTGCATTCGTATAACATGATGGGAATCCTCAATGCGGTATTGGAGCTCGGCAAGAGGGCGGCTTGCAAGAAATACTTTTATGTTGCAAGGGTTTTCCTTCGCGCAAAGCCTGCAGAGTAACTGAATGATACCGCGCCTGTCATCTTCCTCAGACTCGTCCATGGCGTCAATAATGAGGTAGAGAGGTTTCGCCGCAGGATGAACTGCAAAGGAGAATAGAACCCTTTTCAGAGAGTCATAAGGCCATTGCGAGAGATTGCTGCCCCGAAAATTCCGAAATTCCCGCTGAAAGTGAAAGAAAGTCGACTCGTCCTGCTCCAGTATGCTGCAGAGGAGTGACCGCAGCATATTCACATGGGTAGGCTCTAGTTGGGTTCCTCGGAATGTGTAGAAGTAATGGGCAACGGTTCTTGGACTACCATCTGGCTCCGTTTCGACTAGGTTTTCCTTGAAATATTTTGCGAGTGTGCTTTTCCCACTACCCGGCTTCCCTTCGATGTACAGAAGACTGGAGGTTGTCGACGCCGACCATCCCAGGTATTGCGGGTGTGTCCAAAGCCATTTCAGCGAACCGTGATGCTCTTTCGATATTTCGTCATACCGTGTATCGTCATATCGGAGGAAACGAAGACACTCTGCATTGAGATTAGCATGATCCACGTGAAGAATGGCAGGTATGTAAACCCTTTCGCTCCTTGTCGTATTCGATGTACGTCATTCCGTAGGGTATCGTCTCCAGTGGGTGTTGACCCGTAAGCAGGAATGTCGATTTTGGCGCTGCATTCCTCAAAATCCCAAATAACCCGGAGGCAGTATTCTCGTCTAAGCCATCGACGATGATCGAGAACTCTTGGATCCCTGCTTCCCCGACGGCTTCCACTAAAGCTTCGAGGAGCTCGTCATCCGGAGCAGCTAAAATCTTCCGCACTGTCTCGTCCAGAGGATCGTCTTCCCGGATATCCGATGAGCGGTGAATATGTCCCCCTATCAGGGTGTTAAGGAAGGCAGCTGCAATAGAGTTGCTGTTTTCATCACTTGAACCGCCGACGATCTGGCGGAGTAGTGTGTGGGTGAGAATGGTCGAGCGCCGATGTCGTTTTGCGGAAGAACAAAAGAAGTACAACACAGTGCAGTTCGACTCCTTTTTAGCAAGGTCGATGGTGTGCGAGCAGAGTTCCGACGTCCCGTGTCTGTACGGTGCAGATAGAAATAGGGCCCGTGGGGCGTCGGCCGATTCCCATTTCGTGAAGTCGATATTTCTGGTGATCCAAAAAAAATTTGGATTGTTAAAATCGAACGGTGAAATCTCGGATCGGTACAGGTCCTGGTCGACGGCAGACAACTGGCCCGACAGAAGGTTCCAATCGATTTTGCGAACTAAGCCGTAGGGTCAATTATGAGATCGCGATGTATATTCTTTCAACAGGATGATCTACCTAGGTTTTCCATGGCCTCCTTCGCTAGAACGCCTGTCGCGGCGCCGGGTGGTGAGGGAGAGCCAATCCTTACGGAACCAATAAAGGTCGTGCGTCGGAATTCAGTATGCTTGCCGTCGGTGTATGGACGATCGATGCCCTCTGACTGGATGCTATCGTGGCCTGGCTCTTGTGTCGACTGTGACCTGCACCATTAGCCACTATCCATATCGCAATGGTAAGCGGAAGGTGATACTGACTGTCAGCTTTGACCGCCTGCGACCGGTCGGTGTGCTCGTCCCGCGGCCGATCGTTTCTTCGTTTCTCTGAGCCGTACGGAGCGAGTCGTCCGACTTTTTTTCCTCCGCTCCAGTACCTTCGGTTGCCGCATCAGCAGGTGTTGAGATTGTCGGAGATGAAAGCGGTCCATCTTCGTCGCCGGGTTCTACTTCCGGCTGTGTAGATCAAAGTTAGCACCCATCCGGACCTACATGCCAGAGGAAGGGCAATGCTGACCATGTGATCCACATTTCCATCAGTGAGTTCCGTTTTTTTAGCTTCCCACTGTGTGATTTGTAGATCGCCGTACCCTTCCACCGGCTGTTTTTTCAGTTGGGCCCATCTTAGAGACTCGGGCGACTTTGTTTCCTCAGATCTAGTGACGCCAGTTGCGGAAGCTTCAGATCTTGCGTTTGATGCAGATGAAAGTGAACAGCCTTCGTCGCCGGTATCATGCGGGGGAAGGGAAAATAACCCTACGCGCTCCATATGTTTGAAGATATGCTCATAGCGCTTGACCTCAGTCCTTTCTAATTCGAATCGGCGGCCGCAGAGCGGACAGGCTGAATGGCACTCCTTTGGGTGGGATGACTGATGGTGCCTCGTGCATAGTTGTATCGACCCGTAAGGCGTATTCGCAGAGGAGCAGTCTTTGTTTATGCAAATGTATGGCTGAATGTCCTCGAAGACATGTATCCTATTGGAAAGTGTCAGTAACCGTAAGATACGTTCCTGCCATAAAGGATACAGAACCTCCACGCTTTGGGTGTGGATAGCCGATTCCGCTTACGGGAACACAGGTTACAAATAAATGGGCCGTCCAGCGCACCCTCCGGCATGGGCGGTAAACGATCTGTAATCTCTGCTCTCTGGGAAGACACCGTTGATTTCTAGATAAGCCGTCAGCAAATCTCCAAGTACTAACTAGGGCTCTTGGTTGGTCCTTGCTTACTGTCTCCCACCGATCCATGTCACCACCAGGGCCAGTCAGTTTCCAGAGCCCTGCGACACTCGGTAATGGCATAGGATTCTCGGATTTCAACGGTGACCAAAGCCGTTCGCTCAGACGCGCCATTGTTGGTACTGAGCTCCCAATTCCGGAATCAACGAACGAAGACCTTTGAACCGGATTCTTCGGGAGAGGCTCGGTCGTGCTGTTGTAACAGCAACTTAGCAAGCACCCTGCCACTCACACAATAGACAACAGACCCTGTCCGAACTTCAGCCTGGAATGAGGCGGGTTGTACTAGTTTCTCCCGCGACTCCGCTATACGTTTAACCAGGCGCTCAAGGAGATATGGCTCTGCATCTGGAAACCTAAGCCGTATCATGCGCTCAAGACCAGCCGTCTCCACAGTATCCGGGGGCGAAAATGTCTCAAAAAAGAAGTTCAGGGCGGGGGAGAGATTATAGAGCGAATCCACTGCGTCCTGGATATCGTGTATCGCTGAGCATTCGCTGCTTCGACTTTCCGATTCCGATTCATCATCGCTGCTTAGACCTTCCGATTCCAATCCGCCATCACCGCTGCTTCGACTTTCCGATTCCGATTCATCATTGGTGCCCTCCTCGTATCCACGTTCTTCACCCCCGTGCGGTTGGCGTCCAGCGGTTTGTAGTAGCCGACGAACGTCTCCAAGTTCGTCGGCGGAATCTCCTGCCTTTTCGTCAGCTCCAGCGTATCCGCAAAGATCAGCGACAAAGCTCACCGAGCAACCCAACTCCACTCTCATAGGCTAGAAGACCCTCCGCGAGGTCTATCAGGAACGAAACTGTTGGTTCCTTGAGGTATTCGGAGAAGTCCAGTACACGGTCAAGATGATCGCCCTCGATGTTATAGTCAGCCGCCCAAATTTTTAGTCGCGCATAGACTTCGTGCACTGCAGATCGATCTTCCCTCAACTTGTCTTCTTCTAAACCGCGACCGCTCTTCAGTAGCGCAGCGAGTAGCCTAAGGCAAACGCCGACAAGGCGACTTGCTAGGCGTTCGGACATGGAAGATTGACGGGCTGGCGTCTCCATGGGAGGTTTGTGTTCCAGAGGTGCAAGTCGGCGGTTCAAGACAGATTTGTCGGTGGAGTGAAGATTAAGAGAATATGGGGTCCGCGCCGATACGAGTGGGGTTGCAGTCGTATGGAGGTGAGGGGTAGAGAGCTGAACTGAGGGTGGTAGTACAAATACAGATAACAAGTACATGTATGACTGACCGACAGCCGTACATAGAGAGGGTGTACCCAAGTCGAGCACGTACGTAGGTCGAGCGCTAACACACTAAGAGGGCACTAGTGTACTCTTGGCGCGAGTGATATTTAGGTACAAATATTTTCTTTTTCTTTAGCGGTA
>Ga0307516_10000637_pt1 | contig 47430 bp, 46 predicted proteins | sample 19_EM_MG_FD_203310 | JGI IMG/M metagenome (GOLD analysis project Ga0307516, IMG submission 203310) | Populus trichocarpa ectomycorrhiza microbial communities from riparian zone in the Pacific Northwest, United States - 19_EM | ecosystem: Host-associated > Plants > Roots > Unclassified | place... | reverse complement strand
GTAATGCTTTGGCTTCATCCAACTTGTTCGTTCCTTTAGTTTGGAGATAAACTTCTTGACATAGCAGATAGTAACGAGATAATTTATTTGATGGGGAATTAAGCATGCTTTATCAGCGCCGCGCTCAGTAGGAGATGCCCCATTGCTTGGTGTAGTACAACCAGTGTCTACTGTGTCATTATCGTTATTACTGCAGCCATCAATGTCTAGTCCTTCAAACTTGTTCTGCAACTTCAGTGGGAACGCTTTCACTGGGTTGCAGCGGGAAAATTCTTCTTTTTTGTGAGTTCTTTGCGATCCTTTGCAGCAGCAGCAGCAGCCTCAAAGTACTCTGCCATTTCGTCATACGTCATTCCTCTGACATCAAGTTGTCTTCGGCAATCTTTTGCCATGTGTCCTAGACCGTTACATTTGAAGCACTTCATAGGCGGCCTTCGTGCCTGACTTCTGTCAACATCCATCGCATTGGGGTCACATTGTGGTTGTCCAGTGTTCTGACGCTGACCATGTTGTGGTGGCGCCTGGTTCCTGAAGAATTGCCGCTGGTATCCTTGTTGCGATGATGATGATCCTTGTCTTGATTGGGGTTCCTTTTGACCCTGTCCATACTGTGGGGGCTTTCTCACAGTTCCATTTACTTTTCCATAGAAGGCCTCTTCGGTCTTTGCTACTCTCCATTGACGATCCATCATTATGGCCTCGTCATACCATTCTTCAATTGTTACTGGCATTGGTCGTAGCTCAGTAAGTCATTTCCGTAAACCAGCATTGAGTGAGCGTTTAAACTCAACCACCAATGGGTAACCTTCATATCCTGCTTCCAGAGCAGCCTTTTCGAATTCTTGGACATGCTCGTCCGCTGATTTGTCTCCTTGCTGGATCATCCTGATCTTAAGCGACTGTGTAGTTCGCTTATCTGTGTCTCTGAACTTGCGATCAATTTCTTTGAGCAATTGATCCATGTTCCTGAATGAGTGCTTGTCTTGATACATAAGTGATATCACATAATCACACCAGACCTTTGCTGAGCCTAATTGCATATAAGATAAGATCCAATAAATCTTGGCATCTTCTGTGGTGAATTCTGATGCTCATCCATTGATATATAGACAACAAGAGTTGATGAAAGATTCTGTGTCTTCCCATTTGCCAGAAAAGGGGATAGGGGCAGCAATCTTTGGTTCTTTAACTCTTGGTTCTGCCGGTGCTGGTGCTGCATGGTCCTGGGCCAGTGCGAGCGGAGACGGTTGGGAGAAAGGTTGATATTGTGGTGATGGTGGTAAGGATTGGTTGTGAGGGGCTGGTTGGGAAATCGGTATAGACTGTGCATCTTGCGCAGCCTGCATAATTCCCATAGAATTGGTGAGGGTGGTAACTTGTTGAGTAAGAGCGCCAACATTCTGCATTAACATCTGAATAGCTGTCATGGCGTCAGCCAATTGGTGTCCGAGGTTTGAGGATGTGGCGGTAGAGGATGTTTCTTGAGACATTTCGGAGAAGGTGGGGGAGGTGAGCGTATTTGGTTGAAAGAGAGAGCCATGATGAAAGAACAATAGTGCCTTGGTCCGGGCGCACAACCCTGTTCTGGACCTTAGACGTAGAAAACCTGTAAAAGAAGACCCAAAGAGCGATCTGTCTTGCTGGGCAGTTGGGTAACCGCACAAGAGGAAGATCTGGGAAAGATGGATACTCCGCGGTCAATTGCCTACACACGCGAGTACTACTGAATGTCGGGGTTGGGGTTGTTGCCTGATAGCATTTTGTGGACTGCTCCCTCTTGCTGGTTGAAACTGCATGGTCTTCTCTTCCAAACCACCACAGTTGCCAGTACCTTTTCCGAAGATCAGGTACGTCGGCCTAAATGCACACCCTGGGCGTCGGACTCAACGTTACGCGTGGGGGTATAGTGCGTCAACACAATATAGGATCGGTTTGTCGGGCTGTCTCCTTAACCCTGGAGTCCGGGTGTGGTTGGTAAAAAAGCACAAACGCGAGAGGAGTCAATGAAAATGTTTTGAGAGCTGTAAGCGGGCAAGAAGGGATAGTTGTATTCTTCTGTTAAGACACACTCGAACCACAAGGGTTCTCGCAGGCTTACAAGAAGGAATACAGGAAAGGGAAAGAGAAGTTTATATTGACTATAGTCCTCACACTTTGTTAGAGTGGAGATCTTAAGAGAATACAACTAAAGAACTAGTACGCTATCTGATAGACTATATATACTAAATGGAAAACATGTGTTATGCATGAGGCGTTCCGCGGAATCCTTATGTAAGTAGTTCTGGAATATTCTACATATGGTAACCATGAGGTATGCAGCAATGCGCAGTTAAACATGAGGAAACCATGTGCTGTGGAGCAACATGTGTTTACCATGTGTTCACCCTTGAACCTTATAATAATGTCCACAAGACCAAATAATAAAAAGAAATGGAAAATAAGGGCTGTTCCATAACAAGGATGATGGATGTTATGGAATGGCACTAGCTTCTTATATAATCAGAACCTAAAGAGAGAGTAACACAAACCTGAAGAGGGGATAACATTTATCTAAAGAGGGAGTGGCATTAAAACCTCTTTCCAATATTCTCATCTTTTTATTGTTTGGCCTTATGGACATTATTATAAGGTTTTACAGGTGCTTGACATTACTCCACACTGCTGACTCAATGCCAAGCCATTACTTCATACTGCTTACACTCAAATCTTATTCTGATTCAGCCAAACTCTATTCTTACTCAGCCATTTCCTTATATGTTCTTTCTTTCACACATTATCTTCTTATCTTTGACTCTCTTATCTCTGGCTCATTGTTAGGGCAACCACTTAACTATCTTCTCAAAGCATAATCCAAAGACTATGCCAAGAATCAAGCATTGTGGGCTCACACATAGATAAGCTTAGAGAGAGAGAGGATGGTGGAGGAAAGCGCCAGTTTATATTGACTTTAGATATCACCACAGTCAAGTGGGAATCCTAAATCTCATTCCACTCCTTTATGGTTTGATTCTATATGTGAGCATATAATGCTAGTGCTCTGGTCACTGTTGAGTGTGCCATTGAGCTTGCTGGTTTTGGTGTTGCTCTAACAATGGAGGCGCAATGAATTCATATTTGAGGAAGGACAGACAGTGAATTATCGCAGTGTCAATAACACCACCCTTATCCCTCAAGGAATGGAAGGGCAAGTGAATGATAGTCATGCCATAGTTGAAGATTGTCTTGACATGCTTCTCCTGCATAGAACCAACAGAGAGTAAGTTAATAGGAACATCAGGGGCATATAAGCAGTCCCTAAGATATATAGTCTGCTGGGTACCACCAGCAGTGATCCTAAAACAAACTTCCCCTCTTGCAAGCGTCAAGAGTGTCCCACAATTTGCAGTACTGACAGTGGTCACTGCAGATGTGTGATAGGTCCAAAAGTATGCACGATATTTGACTATATGTGTCATACAGCCTGAATTGAGGATGGCATTGTAGTGTGTGGCAAACAATACCAGTATGACTGAATCAGTATTGTGCAAGAATGCCAAGTAAGGCAGCATGTCACTTGTCAAGTGGGTCTGATTACATGTATGATACCATTCACGAAGATCTGATTCATCATCGGCATCACTCGGTACAAGGCTGGCATGTTCTACTGATGTATCTGCAAGTGGGGTAGAATTGGAAGGTTCCACCTCAGTCATAGTGACATGTGCACGAGGGCAAAGGTGTGGGTGTGCAGCCAAATACCTCTCTTGTCCACCAACATCCCCATCTCCAGGCTCCCAACAGTTCATGATGGAGTGCCTCAGATTTTTGCAATTGGAGCAGACACCATGATCAGGTCTGGTACTGGTAGAAGAGAATGTAGTCAGGCCAGAGGTGATCCTGTCCATTCTGCCCCACTACTACTACCACTACCTCAGCCCAACTTTGGGTTTGTCAGAGTTGCTGATATTCCACAAGTACATATACCTGAGATACATAGATTATCTATACGTAGATCTTCTGTCTCTGGACTTTCTGTGGCTGGGCCACCTGTTTCTGTCTCTGGACACTCTATAGCTGGGCTATCTGTTCCAGATGATTCCTTCAGGGTCCTCTCTACTGTAACCTCTGGAGTAAATTACCAGTTTCTGTCTGGAAGTCAGATACCACAAGTGCAGTTGCCTGATAACTGGAATGCACCCTTGCAAAATCCAATTCCTGTAGTGCCCCCTATACCTGTTCTTTCAATCAGAGGCAGAGGCAGACTGCCAATTGGCCCTTTCCATAATCTCTCAGGTGGCCAGTCTAATCCTGCATAGAATAATCTCCATCGTAGTCATATTGTGCATGCTGCCAACTATCAAGCTCATTGTGCACAGCATAAACAGGAACAGTTATGAGCTGAAAATAAAGCACATCTTAGAAGAGAATAGGAGGAAACACAGGCTCAATTGTTGCATAAAGAGCAGAGAATAAGAATTGAGCAAGAGCAGAGTGAGACAGCTGAAAGAATAAGGTGAATGCAACATTTTGCAGAGGAGGAATCAAGATGACTCAAGGAGCTTTGAAGACAAGAGCTGTATCAGCAATTGCTGGCTGAAAGACATCAGCTGCAGCAGATTAGACAGCAGGAACTAGAGGCTGAAGAGACTCAAAGGCTGCATAAACTGGATGCTGAGGAGACAAGAAGAAGAGAAGAGCTTGAACAATGGTTGCAGACTGAGGCTGATCTTCAGAGACAACTGGAACTAGATGCTCAACAGGCTGCTATAGAACTACAAAGACAGGAGGTTGTTCAATGGAAACTTAGATGATCAGCTCTCCTATATCAACTTGATTCTGACAGACAACAACAAGATGCTGAAGTTGCTCAGAGATATACAAACTATATACAATGGCTACAATGTCAAAGAAAACTGGAAAATGAAGATGATGATCCTCGCTGGGATCAAATAGATGAAGATGAGAGGATAGCATGCCAACTTCAAGAAGATGAGGATCAAGAGGTAGAGAGCCATCAAAGGGACTCTGCAATGGACCACAATTGGTTTTTACAGACATCTGCCAGCATGTATTGAAGTGTAAAATCATTACTGGAGATGCATGCTTTGCTGGAGACATTGTATTGATTTCAAGAATCACTCTTGAACCATCGGCTGAAACACTTCCTATTCCTTTGAAGCAAAAGCAGTTTCCAGTTTGCCTTGCATTTGCTATGACTATCAACAAATCTCAAGACCAAGAAGTCAAGAATGTTGGACTGGATTTGCACACACCTGTATTTTCTCATGGACAACTCTATGTTGCATTGTCAAGGTGCACTTCAGGTGACCGGATCAAGGTTTTACTGTCTGAGGACATGCAGGGCAGAAAGACACCAAATATTGTATATAAGGAAGTGTTTACAGGTCTCCTATTGTGAGTGCAAGTACTACTTTGTATAATGGTCTTTGAATGACATGCAATGAACAGAACATAAATTATAACATCACTTATATATAGACTTACAAAAATAGAGTGTAGTACTTGAAATAATATGACATAAATTGGACTGTCTGAGCTATAACACTATGATATAATTTATGGAGCACACCACTGAAGGTGGTGTGTGAACTAAGCAATATGTAATATATAGACAGAAAAATGTGGGTTATCAATATATTGCACTGACAAAAGATAACTCATACTTTACGGAGCGCACCGCCAAAGGTGGTGTGTGAACTAAGCAATATGTAAAGGAGGGCATTAGGCTATGAAAATGTGCCGCACCACGGCACAGGTCATAGCCTTGTACATTAAAGTGGAGCTTTCCAGATATTGAAGAAGTGTGGAAGATTTGGGACAGTATGGCAAAGATGTGGAACAGGATAGAGCCAAAGGAGTCAGAAAATAATTAAAAGTATACCTAGAAGGCTGGAGGCAGTTATCAAGGCCAAGAGAGGCCATATCAAGTACTGAAATAACCAGTTTTTGTATTTCTGATACCCACTCAAACAATTGTCCCAATGGGTCACTGAATTGAATTGTGTACAGCTCCGTGGAAGATTATCCGAATTATGTAATTCTTAGATATCTCTGTAGCCCTGATTAAATACTTTTTTTTATGCACCAACATGTTGTCCTTATTTATCTTTACTCCTGAGTTATTCAACAAGCATTACAAATAGTCAAAACATTGGAACAATTGTTTGAGTCACTGTATAACTAGAGGAGAGTAGTGTAGTGGGAGAGGAGAGGAACGAGGCAGAGGTGTAGTGAATGAGAGATTTGTAGTGAAGGAAACAGGGTCATAACAGACAGGGCATTTGCCATAAAGTTGGGAGGATTGTATATATGTATCTGATTGGGGAGATGTGATGGATAAGCGCAAGAGATGTTCAGAGTGCTACATGTTGTATGTATGATAGAAAGGTGGAGGTTCATAATAACCATCAATGGAGAATGTATGTGAAAAAGTTATTGGACTGGATGCAGAGTGGAACCGGAATAGTGTTGAAGCAGGTGGACAGAGAGTTGAATTCGGGTCAATAAAGTGAACCAGAGAGGATGTCATCAAGTGCTGCAGAGGCCAACTCACCGATTGAGATAAGATAGAAGGAGATGAGCCATCTGAGCCACACATATAGTGAGTCACTGTGAATGATAAAGGCAGAGCACCAGTATCTGAACCCAATGGAGACAGAAGAGTAAAAAGAGTGAACAGTTGAATGATCCTGAGGGTGATGGTTGCCATGGTAGATGATTGGTTAACTAAGGGCCCATAACTTGTAGGACCAAGATCTAAGGGACGAAACAATCGAGTCCTCAGTCAGGGAAAAGAAGAAACAACTGATTATTCAATACCTAAGGGACGAAATGATTGACTACTATCAGTAAAGTAGGAGATAGACAATAAAGGCAGGGTACTCACATCCTCAGTCAGGGGAAGGAAGAAATGACTGAGGACATGAGGAGATGCAAAAAAGGTTTACAAACGAAGTATCATGTGATCAAGTCAGAGGGCGATGAATAATAGGAACACACAGTCCAACAAGCATGAATGCATTGAGGCTACTCTCCGTTAATCATTAAATGAGGAAAATGATGAGTGATTGTGTTGATATTCTGTGGCAATACCTCATCACGAAACCAATGAGTAAATAGTCTGTATTTAAATTCATTTAGAAAACATTATCCTGAGTAACATTGGTAAAATATTTGAAATTATTACAGACGGTCTGAGAGCGGCATATATGGGACAGTAGCTATTGCTGAATAGGCCATGCCTGAATGGACTCCAAATATGGTAAATTATCGAACTAATGTGGCCAAGACAGGAGAGAAACAGAAGACTAGGAGTCTTTCAAGTTGAAAATGGCATGTAGCATGGACTGATTTCACAGATAACAGGGCCATCAGCAAATTACCATGAAGTACAACTTGAACACTTCTATCTTCTAACAGATTAATCAAGCCTTAGAAGGGATTAGTAATTTCAGGTCCAGTTTCACTCACTAGGACTGGACTGCAAAAGACTGCAAAAAAACTGGACTGCAGTTCCAGTTCACCAGAGGTTTGACTCAGTCACAGTTCCAGTTCATATCTTGACAAAATTTTAAGAACTGCGAAAAACCGGTTCGAACCAATTTTGAACCGCATACATTGAGAACATTGATAGCCCTAGATTACAGCTCCAAAATGCACCAAAGATCACCCAAAATGGTTAAGAAATGGATGAGATATGGTCAACACAATCTCAGATGATTGTTATGTCAACACTCAACAGAGATATGATGATATCTCAATCATTTCTTCACTGATCTGGGTCATCTAGTGGTCATTCCAATAGCGGAAAAGGTGTAAAAGATGATAGAACCGGTTTTGGACGGTTTCAAACCAGCTTGAGTCGGTCTCAGTCTGAACTGGTTACAAACTGCAAACTGGACTGCAAAGACTGGTTTCGTAGTTTGTTGCAGTTCCAGTCTGGTTTTTTGACTATTTTGACTTGTTTAGAACCAGTTCAGGTCCGACTTGCCTAATTTGGAAGGCAGAAACCGGACTTAGTCAGACTTTAAAACACTAGAAGGAATGATAACAATGGCCACTAGTACCAACATACCCTTCTTTACAGCCCTGGAAATTAGAAAAAGTGGAGAAACTGATCTAAATTTGATCAGAAATACCATAAGTGCAGCTGCCAATAATGAGCTGCTTTTGTTGCACTCATAGTGTCCATGGCCAGAAAGTGATAAATTGCCTGGATAGATAAGATGGGGACAAGGTGGCAACACTCATTGGCAACGACCAATATGGGAAATGACACAACTTCCATCAGAGTGGAAGAGCAGATAGATTCTGACATAGTGTTGTGGATTCCAGGTACAGTAAGCTGAATAAGAATGGCAGTGCTTGACAATCATTGTGAGTATAGAAAATGGAACAACTCCCAGAGTTATAAAAATCTTTGCAAATTTCTGGAATTGTAGGCAGAATCAGAATTTCAGTGCTGACATGCGCTGACAATCAATATAAAACTAGCTAGTGCAGTAATGACTGACAAGGGATTTCAAAGAGCAAAGTGCTGATATTAATAAGTGTGCAGACCTGCAGTGCAAGAAATTTGCATGGCTGCAAAAACTGGATTGATGCTGTGTGATTTTTTTATGAAGACAATTTACAAGGAATCTCGGCCTTGAAAATACTTGGTAGTGCCGGTTTGAATGCGAAGCTAGAGTAAGATGTTCATTCAACTAAGAATTTCATACATGTTTGAATACACAACATGTCAATTGTCTCCATGGTCTGATGAGTGGGAATGGCTTCATGTAAGGCTGGTACAGATGGGGAGCTTTTTTTAATGTATGGAGGACAGGCAAAGGCTATCAGGCAAAAACAACTTCAAAATGCACAAATCAAAATCACACTTTTGCGACCTCAAAGCTTTGCACAATAAAACAATGTTATGAGAATTGAAATTCATGATGTATACACCAATGTAAATTAGGAATATTCAGGAAATGATAAAACATTGATAGTGCATAGGTATGCCAATTAACATGTTCTTCTTTGTGTCGCAGGGCTCATCAGGTTCTTGGTGCAAAAAGGGTCAGCAAGTATAAGGTTGGATAAGGCTTTATAATAAATAAAATCTACCGATCTGAAATAGCATTCTGCATACACAATATACTGTCAGATATTGCCTGCTATGGTTGGCAAAATCTGCAAGAGGAACCAGAATGAGGATTTGGCCAATAGCAGGGTTTGATGATCAGCTAATGACCTGTGGTACCTAGTCTTCAAAGGTCCAGTTAGGTCCAGTTAAATTGCCTTTTTTTGGATTAACCAGATCTTAACCGGTTAGAGGGGACTCCAAAATATCCTATAACCTAACTATAACCAGTCCTAACCAGTTAAAATTAATTGCAAATCTCAATTTATATTAACCTAACCGTTGTACTGGTTAAAAATTTTTAACCAGTTTTAACTGGTCTTAACTGGTTAAACCCATTTCTAATTGATGTATTTTGATAGAACACAGTTATTAGTCCATGTGTGCAACATTTTATAGATTATTATCCATAAGAAATGTAAAGAAAACACTCAAGAATGTACAAATTTCAATGTTTTTGGCCATTTTTTATTGTTTTGAAGGTATTTTTGAGTGTAACCCCTGGATATTGTTGAAATATCAATTGACCAGTTATAACTGATTATAACTGGCTAATTTTTGGTTAAGAGAATTCTGTGAAATCATTTAACCTTAACCACTTCTGCCCCAAATTTGCTTTAACCTTAACTGTGGTCCAGTTAAAGACCAGTTAAGGTTAGGTTAAGTTATGGTTAATTTGCGGTTGTGTAACTGGACATTCAAACACTAGTGGTACCAAGTGATGACCAGAAATAATGTGCTGACAGATCCAAATAAGTGCTAGACAGAATGATGAGACTTACAAGCATGCTGATGCCTGCATACAATCACTAACAGGCTGTTAATGATTGTATGCAGGCCTCGGCATGCTTCCCTGTGCTTCTTCAGCTGTGCTAGGGCGCTGTCTTTAGTGATAGGTGTCTTTGATGATGAATAACCAGAAAATAGTCATATTGTGTAGCTTCACATTGCCTTGTCGCATTGCCTTGAGGACTTGATTGATGGAACTCATTGAAGTGAAGACATGCTTGAATGCCTGGCTTGTTTGTGTTGCCAAAATCCATCAACAAAGGCAGTGACGACAATGTGGCCTGCTCACCTTTATTACAAGCTTACTCCAAAGAAAGCCAATCCATAGATCATGCTCATCATATTTACTATCTTTTTACTATCTTTTTACAGGAATATTGGCCATTGTTCTCCAGAAATTATATATATTCCATTGCGAAACTTGTCTTTAACTCTTGGTGAAGTACAAGGGAAGTCAGGTCAGACTTGATTCTGCGGCCTATGCTACTCACTCCAAGTCCTTCCAATCCAAGCCTGCAGGGCAAAGAAGGGCGCCTGTGGCTTCATAGTTAAAACCACGGTCGATTTTCTGGTTTTGATGCAAAGGCGGTATCAAAGGTTGGTCCCATGGTGTGATCCAATTGATAAATATGCTTTTGAGATTCTTGGTGCCATCAGAACATGCACTATTTGTTTCTTTCTGCAGCTATAGTGCATGAGCAGACTTGGGTGGACTGAGTAGAGAAAACTGAGGGGAAAAACCCACTAGTTTGGACATGTAAATAAAGTCTTCCTCAGCCATTTCCTCATTGGCAAGCCAGGCTTGAAGTCCAGGAACAAGCACCAAAAGCTCTTTGACAATTCTGTATTCATACCACTGTCTATTTCATAAAGAGACATGCATTAAAATATAATGAGGGAAGAAGCAGCAACTTAAAGCACACACTCAGCCATGGAGTCTTCATCAGCTCCAGTCTCTGCATCTCCTACCCACAAAAGACCCTCTATTATTAGAGAGAGTATATATTGCAGAAGGTGTGTATGGCCTGGCCAAAATATCACCCATACCCAATCAAAGGATCTATTCTACATCTGGACAATCAACAAAATGAGCCTCTGGATCAATGTGTATGAAAATGAGAGGGTGGTATGTACAGTTTCTTACAAGGCCCCAGTCCCAGTAGTGGGATTCCAGGAGGAGTTTGAGCCTGGCTGGTCTGATTCTCATTGGGCTTGTCAGCCATTGAATTGGGGCATAGCATGTACAGATGGAAAAATAGTTGAAAGGCAAAACAAAGGGAGTGCCCTGCTTTTATTTATCTATCAGTAGAACTTTGTAACACCGGAACAAGAGATGGCTATGTGCGATAAGGTCAGACTCAGAGAACATGAAGGAAAAATTCATCTCGAAATGGCACCAAAATGTAACAGATTTATTTTAGATTCAACCTTGTGAATTACAGTGTGGGAAGTTTCACAATGGCATTATAGTGCAGTTGAATGATGCAATTACTTCTCTGAGTTGATGAGATTACCTCATTGTCATTGTGACGATTTGGAGTCTTGAAGATAGATTTGGATTTCTGACCAAAGTTTGGACCCTATAGACAATATATAACTTCATCTTCTGGCCTCAAGTGTCTCTGATGGGTTCTCTCATATTCTGAACATCTGACAACATTTCATCTGAGGATTATTCCATCAAAGGCATGAGAGGGGTATATGCCTTTGGATCCCATCACGGTGAAGTTATCCTGTGGCACGTATCTAAACTCTTGTCATGATCAGAAGGATGCTTGGCAAAAAGGAGGTATCATTGTATGATTACAAGGATATATATAATACAGGACTGAATTTTGGATATATAATGCTGGCCACAGTTCCGAAGATGCATCAAAGCCGATCTGCTCTGCCACTACAAACACTCAATGCCCTGCAATTGACCAACCTGTGTTACTCAAACTCACTAAGCATAGGTAGGAATTTAAAGACATTGACAGATACTATGTATCCATCTATATTACCTTTCAACAACCCCGCTCTGGGTTCATCTCATATGCCAACATGCATGACCATTTTCCAGGACAGATCTCAAACCCATCCTGCCAACAGCTCTATTTTTTCTTCACCCATTATCAGCCTTTGGTTTGCTGGCCGAAGCTCCAGTGGTGGCCTTGTTTGTGAAGAGGCTATAATTTTTGGCAATACCTCAAGCCTGATGTTCTCTTCCCAGCTCCAAGACTCAGAATCAAGCCAGCAGTCTGTTCAAAACATTGGTCCACCAAGCTCTCAATCTTCCAATCACCTGATACTGATTGCTCCTATCGTATCGCTCTAGACAACTTGTTGTCCTCTGAGACGGTGTTGACTCCCACTCTAGGTGAGTTGGGATATTTTCATAAATCCAACAAATTCCAATAATAATCATACAGCAAGATATTTTAGCATGCCAATTGGTGTGCAAGCTTCAGCACATTGGTGTCAGTCAAGGCAGATGTACATGCTTTTTTTTACAGTAAATTGGGAGACCAAAATTGAGGATATTATCCATCCAGATGTAGAAATCCCAATATTTAAGCCCTGAGGCTTTGAATTCTGCTGGGAGTTATGATGCAGGGCCAAGAACATTGGGGGAGAGTCAGGAATTATGCCTAAAGAACTAAAAACTCTTTGCATCCAATGTGTCAAATGCAAGAATTTCATGCAGCACCTATCTATTTCATGAATGCCCCCATACCACTGCTGTGAACAAAGAAAACATGGGCATAGATGACACCAAGGCAGGCAAGGGCCATGTCTTCCAGAAACCTGAGGACCATCTGAACACTGTAGGAGATGGGGCTGCCTTGCATGCTGACAAAGAAGGAGTTCAAAAGCTCTTTTTGAAGTGTATGAGCTGTGGCAAGATTGTGATGGAAGACTTGAAACTTTACCACTATTGCTGTTCTTGTTGATAGGTTATACAAATTATAGATGGAGTCATAGAAAAGAAAAATATATATAATGAAATGCAATCTGAATACAAAGGGCTAGCTCTCAAACAGATGGCACTATCATGCAAAGAATTCAGTCAGTACAAAAATGCCAAATGAGGAAGTCATGAAGGTGCTACCAACCAAATGCCAGTTCACTCAGTCCAGAGAACCAGTCTGGTCAAGTAGATGCCATTATTGTATAAAGTATTCAGTCAGTGTAAAGTGGTTTGAATATAAACATCTTTGTCAGCCTGTCACTGGTTTTGAATCCATTCAGATGGCCTCAAATGGGGACCAAAAGCAGAATGTGTGGAGATTTTGCTTGATGACACTCTGCTACTGGACGAAGAAGAGCATCAAGGTGCTTGGGTGCTTGGTTGCAATAGCTGGTTTGAAGTCCACCATGGTCGAACCTGCTGCAAGAACAAATTCAGATCAAGGGACCTGCAGTATCATATTGTGATATGTATAGAAATAGAAGTAATGGTGGCAGAGAATGTTGAAACCAATCTTGATATAATCAATGGTGCTTGCAGGAACATCATTGGTATGATACTTCACCCTGATGAACCTCAACACAACAACAATGCTATTACCAAACTGCCTGCATGTGTTCTTATCAAACTTCAACACATGTGAGCCTCCCATCTTGCAGGCTTAACAGAGGGTGTGATACCAGCTGAACCTGCATTGTCAACATATAAAGCCTCAGTTCCTATAGGTGGAAACACCTCGCGCACCATGAAGTGGCACCAGTTTCCACTGACCACAGTGTATGCCTTCACAGATTACCATTCCCAAGGTCAAATGATTCTCTACATTGTGGTAGATCTTGCACCTTCTCCAAATAGAACCCTCAACCTTTTCAATCTCTATGTTGCTCTGTTGCGCAGTTTGGAGAGAGACAGTATCCAATTGTTATGTGGTTTGATTCAAAACACTCCAAAAAAAGCATGATGATACCCTTCCTGCTGAAAACCAGAGGCTGAAAAGGTTGAACGATACAATCTGCCAAGCATACAATAGAATTAGAGGTCAAACACTAGTACAGTAATCTTATGAAACAGAGAATGATTACCTGTGATCTCAATAGTGGTTCAACAGTATGAGCTGATTACTTCATCCAGCAATCACTGCTCACGTATGCAGTGGTCTTTCTTCCTGTTTGTGATGTTGGAATTTGAAGAGTGTGAGTTGAGCATCAGGTGATGCAGGCACTGCATGGGGTGAAAGGAGGGTGAGCACAATTAATGCAATGGCTTGTAAGGCTTATGGAGAACATACTAGAATGGTGATATTATGCCTCCATTCTGTCTTAAAGCATCCCCCATCTGGTTGTCATTGTTGTCTTGGCTGTTGAGTACAAGGTTGTGGTTGGGACATCCTCTGTGATAGCTGTGGATGGAATCAAAGTTGCTAACAAATATATTGTTGAGGTATTCACATTAGTTACAGTGATAAAGGAGAAGGTGTAAGCTGAGAGTCTAACAGGCAGAATGGAAAGAGAAGGGCCCTGAGAGACACACCTCTAATGAAACCCCTTGGTCGACTTATGTTTGGAGGAAGGAACACTGCTTGGACCAATAGTGACTGCATTTTTCTAAAGATGGTGTCGAACTGTGGATTATCCATGCTATATCCTAGAGCTTCATCAGAGGTCATTACTTGGACATTCTCTGACTGACACTTTTTGATGGAATCTTGGTAGATGCAAGCCCATCCATCAGCATCGGACATGGCAGCATGATTTGCTGATTTGAAGAATAGCAGGAGAGGCCCCAGGGATTGCAGTAGTAGAGGTCATGTGCTTTGAAGCTTGGAGATTTTTTGGGCACTTTTTTTTTGGCAGGTAATATGTTAGATGAAGAGAGTCCACTGCTTCTTGTCCTCTTACCACCATGTGCACAGCCACCTGGTGCCAGCACATCGCCTTCAATGATGCCCAGCTCTCTGAAACTTCTATCTGATCCCCTCTGATCTGCAACAGGCATGTCCTACTGTATAGAAGAACATGCCCCCAAGGCCACTAAAGCCCAATTCCCCAGAGGAATACCCTTCTGGCCCCTCTTGCATGCCTGATCCTCTAAAGAATTATAGCATGTTCTCTGCCTCCAGCCCTGAACTGGCATAGAAGGCATTCCCTTTGACTAGTGGTTGGGCTTCTCGCCCCACTCACTCACCACCCTCATTGCCCAAGACTATTCGGCCCCCTCCAAAGAAGGCCAGGATGTGAGTGGACTCAGGTTTGTTTGCCCCCTCGTCTTCTTCTAGACTTGGCAATACTTCTGCCACCACCCCCTTTGTCAGCAATCTGATTGAATCACTTTGCCCCCTCTTTGAATCTGGCACTATCAACCTCCAGGTGGACCCCAGGAGCATCAACTCATCAGTGGTCCAGAAAATGCTTATCTACATTAATCAATGGACTAAAAACCTGAATAATGTCAAGGTCCTCAATACCTACCCAGTCGAGAAGGACTCTATTCTCAGCTCATATGGTGTTGTTTCTGAAGTGTTCAGCAACATCGGAATATACTCAAAGGCACCTCCACCTGCCTCTCTCTCACCTAAGGTTGCAGACTCACCCTCTCTAATCCAAACCCGTCATCCCCCCCCTCATCCTCATCCCACTGCCCCTGCGGCAGTGCCAGTTACTTCGGCTGCTGGTGCTACTATGGGTGACAGTGCATGGAAGAAGAAGAAGGTGGTGGAACATCCTGAAACATCATGCAACACGACATATGCTCACACTGATCTTCCCTCCCCCTGTTGAAAGACAAATGTCTGAGACACACATGTAACATCATCACATAATATACCACATGACACCAGTATATTGTTACATACCAATGACGCCATATATAGATTAGATTATATATCTTACCATATCTAGATACCTTGAGCATATATAAAGGCGCTCAGTTCGCCTATGCAATCTAACTTGTTTGTCTGTAAGTTACCCCCATAGTCTACTTCTTAGTACCCTCTACAATCAGGTAAGGTAGTCACACCCTTCCGTAGTGTACCTTCAATAAGTTATGGGCCCTGCCTGCACTGGCTTATGTGCTTTGGCACAAATACCGGTGGTGTTGGCAGGCCTCGCCTGGTTGTATATAGTGGTATTCTTGCTGCTCATTATCTGTACAGACGATGAACAATATAGCGAGATGATCAGTTCCTCCCTGATCAACCACTAGCCTTCACTGGCTATCACCGCGGATTCAGTCTACAAGGGAGTGATGTGTAAATGAATCTTCTGATTCGAAGGCTTCAGCATTATCTTTGATTTTGTCTTGCATTTTTATGTAGTGTTGATTGCTGATTATGCTTCTTTTCAGCCTTCTATCAACATGTCTTTCAAGACCAGATTTGACTCTGTCCCAGCCTTTGATGGCTCCAACTGGCTCTCCTGATCCACCAGGATGTCACAATTTGTTAGAACAGGCAAGCACAGTGAAGTCCAAAGTCCAAAGTGAGTAAACTGGGGACTTCAGGCTACAAGCGACTGGTATATATACAAGTAAGAGCATAGCCAAAGGCTGTGTGCATTGCCATAAGGCTGTGCAAATGGGTCATGCTAGAACAACAGTTTCTGACAATGTGAACCCAGCTTTTCTCATTTATCCTTCTGAATATGAACATATGCCAGACACCTCCAAACCCTAAAATGACCAATATCAGGTCGCTTCTTATGCCACAAGTGATAAGGAGTTGTGCCTGGTACAGCAGACGATAGACAACAATTCCACACTTTGACAAGGAAAGCCAAACAGTCACTCCAAAATCGCTTGGGCAATCCTGACTCTGCAAGCATTGCTGTGATCTGTTCTTCCAATGTCCTATTTGCATGCTCTGCTCCACCATTCTGTTGTGGACAGTTTCGAGTTGTATACTGTTTTGTAATACCACATTCATCCAAATAATCAATGAACTCTTTGGACATATACTCCCCCCCTTTATCACATCTGAAGAACTTCAATGTCATACCAGTGACATTCTCAGCATATGCTTTGAATGTCTTGAATGCATCAAATGAATCACTCTTCTTTTTCAAAGGCAGAACCACTTTGAAACGTGAAAGATCATCAATAAAAGTGATCCAATATATAAATCTTCCATTTGAAGGTGTTTCAGCAGAATGCAAATCAGAGTGGACTAATCCCAGTAACTCTGTGGCTCTGGTATCACTTGATAAGAATGGATTTGCATGCATCTTTCCAGCTAGACATGGTTCACAAACAGGATCAGGCTTTGCTGCAGAGTCAATTACCAATCCTTCCACCAAGTTATCCTTAATCAATATTTTAATATCTCCATAATTGTGGTGGCAAAGCCTTTTATGCCATAAAGACAGATCGAGAGGCAGAGTTGACAACATATGCATTTGTTCAGAAGAACTCAAGATTGTACCATTCAAATAACCAATATTATTATCATCTATTGTGGCTGTAAATAAAACAGAACTACTACAACTAAATGACATGGTATCAAAAGATATATGTACATCAAATTGTTTCTGCCTCGTCAGATATAAAACAGCAAGAAGATTATTTTGCAAAGCAGGGATGTGTAAAATCTGAGTCAATTCAACATCTCTACTGTCCTTTTTATTTACAAGTGGATGAAATACAATGGTGCCAACTCCTTCTGAATAAATAACTCTATTATCTGCCAAACAGATAGGAACTCTATAAGGGGTATAATTCCTGATCCAATGCCAATGTAGTGTCATATGAGAAGTGGCCCCTGTGTCTGTATTCCATTTCACAATATTAGATGAAGTTGAATGAGCATTAAAATAAAATGCACTTGCATTGCCAGCAGATTCTGTCACAATCTCTGCCTTCTCTTCTGCCTTCTTAGCTTGGCTGCCCCCACTTCTATTCTCATTTCCATTTCCAGATCCAGCTCTTGATCCAGAATATTTCTTCTGTGGTTCCTTGAGATCAGGACAATCTGATTTCCAATGATCACTTTTCTTGCAATAATTGCAAGATCCTGATCTTCCTGAGCTACTAGCATGATAGGCCTTTGCTCTATTCACTGTCTCCACCTGCCTCTGACAATTCAACTCTTCACTGTGGAATGCCTAAATAATCCTCTCTTTGTCCAGACTGTCAAGAAGTAGAAGCAATGTTGAGAAGTGGCTATATTCTTCTGATAGAGCCCTGATCAATACCATGCACTGCAACTCGCCATCCAGTTTCTCCAAAGTAAAGTCCTTTGACCACAAGTCCTTTATGTTTCCCATGGCATGTTCAATTCTAACTGCCAGATCGACCAGAGTTTCATCATCGTTCTTTTGAATGGAGAACAGATTATTATAGGCATTGAACCTGGCTCCAGATTTCTTCTGCATATGTGCAGATTCCAAAAGCCCCCACATCTTCACTGGATCCTCCTCACATCCTTTAAAATGCATCTGTTGATCATTTTAAACTGCCAGATAAAGTTCCCCTGCTGCCTTTTCAGCTTTAGCTTCCAATTTATCTAGCACCCCTAAATCTGATGATTTAGGTCACATTTCCTTCCCACTAACCAATCTCCAATAGCCTAGCTTCATCAGCCAAGCCTTCATTTCACCAGCCCACTCTGTATAATTGAAGTTGGACAATGGTTTGAATTTAGGCATCAATGTTTCTGAAGCCATGATCTCAATAGCTTCCAAAGTATGTCAAGATGACTTGATAGTGATCAACAGGATTGTAAATCCTCCAAAATTCCAATGCAATAGGTTGCAGCAACAATCAATGAATGCACAGTTAAAAGCCGGGGCCCATAACCTGTTAAAACCAATCAAGCCAATCCAATACTAGTAAACCACTAGTCAAATACAATGTCAAGAAAGGTTTGCAGTTCACCAATATCACACTGTTTGTTAATAGTAGTGTGTGCTCAAGTATGCCACTCAAACATGTATTGTCAAGTGTTTCACTCTTCGATATATTAGGAATACTGGTCTTTTTGGTACTGTTTTGACCAGAAATGCATAAGGTGTGATACAGGGTGTCCACTATATCGCGTTTCTGCATATTTAGTGTATATACAAGTATATAAGTATGTACAATCATTGGGAATATGTACTTATACATAAAAACATGTTTTTCAATGTTTAGCTTGTATGTAACAGTGATATAAAGCTTTCCAAAATTGTTTTATCACTATTACAATCCAACAGAAGGGCCATTGGGCTTCTATCTAATATTAATGTAGTGAATAAAACTCTGCATCATAATTATCAATCTCAGTTTTGAGACATACCTCATCACATATCCTTTGTATGACCTGCATGTTTTGATTCCGGTAACTAACTTTCACATCAAGTCTCTCATGTGCCTCAGTGTGAACTGCATTCTGAGGCTTCAGGTGAGAATCAATTTCAATTGCACAGTTCATAAGAGCGTACTGTGAGTTCAATGACCACCTCCTTTGTCCAGTTGTGAGTCTGCATCAGGACAGTTTCAACTGCATAGCTGCTGGAGCCTGGTCAGCCAGGTTCGCCAGGGGGCTTTGGAATCTTACTCGTTTAGGTTTGTGGCACAGGCCGAGGACCGATAGGTGGAGCACTTGCTGTTTGATTCACCGGAGGAGGGTTATTGGTGCGGGGCGGGGGATTGACATGTGAAGGGGCGGGGTGATTGACGTCGGAATCAGGAACAGAACTTCTGGCAGCCACGTTGCGCCACCGCAACCCACTGGCAACTTGAACTTGTCCAGAGTTGTGGACACCAATCTGCTCGCCATCCACTCCAACACACCACTCACATTCTGCAATGGAACATGCAATGTGCTTGGGAGTCCACTTGATGTGTGCTGCAATCGTAGGCAAGGGAAGAGGAGGTTCAGGCATGAACTCAATTTGAGCTGCGATATTGGGACGGGGTTGCTGAACCTCTGGCTGCATCCAAGATGGTGGGTGTAAGTGAGTACATATAATGGTTCACTGCATATCTTATACCCTGATTACAATCATAGGGCAATTTATCTTCCTTTGTTTGCATGCGAGCCCTCATGGCCTCTGGGTCGAAAGAAGAGTTCAACAAAGGTTATCATTTTCCAAAGGGCCTTTCCTCTTTATGGTGTGTTCCTCTTTACAACAATTTTCTGAAGAGCCTTTTCTCTTTTGGTGTGTTCCTCTTTACAACAATTTTCCGAAGGGCCTTTCCTCTTTACAACAGTTTTCCTTTGTACTTTCCTTCATCAATTATCCCTTTCACCAACTTTGTATTTAACCCCTCCCTTGTCCTTCCTGATCTCCCCACCTTAGCCACCAATTGCTTCTTAGTCACCTCATATCCTCACAGTCTCATCATTGACCTCGAACTATGTTCCTTGCAAAGGTGTGCTCTCTCTAACCCACCATTGCTCACAGGCTAAGACCTTGACTAGTATACTCTGCATGCTGAGCTTAAGGGTTCAAAAGGCACAATAAATGCCCTCCTTTTCTCGAAAGATGGTAAACTGCTGCTCAGTGGAGGTATGGACCTACAGTTTATCTTTGTCTGCATTACTTAGCCATTCTACTACAGGGGATGATGAATGCATCCAAGTCTGGAGCATCGATGACGCCAAATGTGAGCAAGTTCTCCAAGGCCTGAAGTGGGGGCAAGTCACTACTTTAGGATGGGTTTATGGTGACCCCGATGCCAACAAATTCCTGTCTATCTGCACTAGAACCAGTACAGGCCTGGTGTCATTGTGCCCAAAGGCCGCAGATAGGAATGTAGGTGGCACTCATCAGATGTGGCTGCAAATTTCTCACCTTTGTGATCAGTGGTTCCTATGGAAGAACCAAGTCACCTCATCAGTGTTTGACTCTAACAATGCAGTAGAAGCGCAAGCATATGACCCTGTAAACTACCGCCTTGCGGTTGCCAGCCAGTCGGGGTGTATCAAGATGTTTCGTATAGAGGGATCTGATATAACGAGATCTCGCTAATAGCAATTGTCTTTACTGATATTTTATTTTAGTCAACTTGATACCCTTATGGACCACGGGGCTCAAGAATGCACTTCCTGCAGCGCTGACCTTTTTCAGTGGTGCAAATAAAAGTCTCTTAATCAACGGCTTGGAGACTGAAGAAATGTGAGCTTATATATCTAGAGCCTGATTCAACCTTATGTGCTCAACAGGACCTGCCATGATGCCCAGAGCTCCTTAGTTCTATGGATGAAAACTCTTGCTAGTGAGATGTGAGTAGTTACAAAATTTCAATACTTGCTGTGGCCTGACCCATTTCCAGCGGCCATGCTACCCTCTCCCCAGATGAATCTATGCTTCTTGTTAATAATCTCTCTAGCAGAAAGTATGATGCATATTGCTTTCCTGCCAGCACACTGTCCTTGTCAGTATTGTTGCTGCCCACCAAATTCTTCAAGAAGAACTCTGTCTTCCTGGAGGGGTCCAAAGTTGCCATCTGCGGTGGTGAAGGTGCCACCCATGTAGTAGACATGGTAACTGGACAAAGCCTTCAGTCATTGGAAATTAGCCAAGGTTCTTCTATTCAAACGCTAAAATTGCAGCAGCTAACATTTTGCTTAGAGCGAACATATATGTACAAACTGTGGCTGCAAGCTCATCTGCTGGAGGGGTTGGCCAGCATCTGGTTGCTGGAGGTCAAGCTGCAGGGTTGTGTGCTATATCAGTGTGGGAGGGGGACGTAAGTGGGCTTCTTTTAGACCCTCATGCATTCCTGTTACCTTTTTGCGTAGATACCACACACACCCCCAGATGTCACTGGAAGCGAAAAGACAGACATCCTGCCAATCTCAGGAAAGCTCAACTTCAAAACCCATGTCACCTACCTCCTCTTTTTTTTTTGCTCTTTAGCACATATTTCATCTGGTCCACAATCCTCTGGAAGGTATGTAGTTGCTTCTACTGATCTCACCATCCTGACATCATTATCAGCCATACCCCAATGATGTGCCCATCCTTACCTCAGATTTCATGCCAGCCATCAATGTGGCTCATGCTCTCCACCAAACCCCTGCCCATCCTGTGCCACCTGTCAATGCTCGTTACAACGCCCACCATGTTCCAGCTTTGGGGGGGGATTACACTCAAGCCTTCCACCATTCCACGGAAGCAGTTCAAGCTTCGGGGGAGAGGGATTACCACCAATACCCTGCCCATCCTGTACTGCCCATTGATGCTCGTTACAACATCCACCATGCTCCAGCTTTGGGGGATTATGCTCAAGCCCTCTGCCATTCTGTGGAAGCAGTTCAAGCTTCAGGGGGGGGAATACCACCAAACCCCTGCCCATTCTGTACCACCCATTGATACTTGTTACAATGCCCACCATGCCCCAGCTGTTATAGAATGGCACTAGCTTCTTATATAATCAGAATCTAAAGAGGGAGTAACACAAACCTGAAGAGGGGATAACACATATCTAAAGAGGGAGTGGCATTAAAACCCCTTTCCAATATTCTCATCTTTTCATTGTTTGGTCTTGTGGACATTATTATAAGGTTTGACAGGTGCTTGACATTACTTCATGCTGCTAACTCAATGCCAAGCCATTACTTCATACTGCTTACACTCAAACCTTATTCTGATTCAGCCAAACTCTATTCTTACTCAGCCATTTCCTTATATGTTCTTTATTTTACACCTTATCTTCTTATCTTTGACTTTCTTATCTCTGACTCATCTAATAGCAGGATCATATCCCATTGGAGGATATCTGGACTATATCCTATTGGTTGATAAGCCTAAGCTAGAATAGTATATATAGAGTAGCACAGAAGCCTGTACCTCTAGTTGTATTCTCTTGGACTCTAGCTTCCCTCTTCTTGCCCTCCACTTGATCGTGTAGCAGTGGCTTTAGGACAAGGGTTGTAACAAGTCTGACTGAGTATGGCTCTGGTGTCGGATACATCGTGAGTACTAAGCAATGGCATCGGATATGTTGAGAGTACGGGTCTTCGTTTTATGATTAGAAGTGCTCAACCAGCTAGTATAGAGTACTAGCATTATTATATCTTTACTTTCGAATATACTTGGAATCCCCACCTAACCAGTGTGTGACTCTAATGTCAATACTATCTCATTCCACTCCTTTATTGTTTGTTTCTATGTGTGACACTGCAGTGATTGGCTTCTCTAAACGTCGATTAAAAATGGAATAAATTATAGAATATAATGCTTATGTGATGACATGTTGAACTCCATATGTAATAGAGAAGAAAATAATAATGTCTGCTTGATGTTCAGTGCCATGGAGTGAGCCACCAGATTGCAGATAGATTTGTAATCTAATCAGGATCAGTTCTTACATATGCAACTCAAATAATTTTGATTTGTGTTCACAATATGTGACAGGTATGAAAGAGGAACTCTGAGGGGTATACATTAATAAGTTAATCATAAGACATGGGTTGTAATCTGTTTGTGATTTGTCTGATGGTTCTGGATTGAATCGATTGAAATTGTAGACTAAGATACCTTCCCACATAACCCCTCGTTTATAGTAATGAAAATATTTTAAATCTTCGCTATCATCTCTCCCTGATTTCTGCAGAAGATATCATAGTAGTATTTTCTGGTGATTGTAAGTCGGCCCCAGTAGCAGGAACTTCAATAGCTTTTGGTTAGCTCTCAAATCTCTTTTGGCATCTTAATTATAAAAATGTGTGTATGAGGGATAATGTAGTACATTGGTGTATAAGGAGGTACATGATGCCCAAGCAATGTCCTGGCATCAAGGAAACTCAGAAAGTGAGCCTTGAACAATAGAGAAAGAAAGGACATACTGCAGTTCATTGTTGATCGACTTGATGGTATGCTCGGGTTGGCGGGCAACCGTTGCCTTGGAATCCAAGCTCTGAGCTCCTGCAACACCGCTAGATATGTGCTGCCCTTCCTCTCTCCCACTCCAGTAACTCATTCCTTGCTGTTACCATACTTGTAGACAAGTACTCCAGCGGAAAAACAAGCCCCTTAACCTAGACAGCATTGGTAGAAGAGTGGTTAGAAAGGGAGAGTAAGACTTACTGCCTGGAGTGAGAAAATCAGTTGAAGACAAGGTGGGGCACGGTCGGAGATGAAGAGGCAGTTCGTAGGGTCAAGACCTGGATTGATCATTGGGAGGATAGAATATGAAGTTCAGAACTTATGTAGGAAGGTGGTACTGGAAATATAATGTGTATGTACAATAGGCGGTTAGCGAGAAAACAAGAAAAAATGAACAGAAGAGGGGGAAACATCACGAAATGTAGATCTAGACCTGGATAACACTATTGATCTCGAAGTCTTTGCCAAGCTGATGGTTCAAGATGCAAAGAACCTTACCCCTCCTGTTGATCTGCCCCCACAATGCCCTCTTCAGAACATACACCTCATCAAAACTATGACATAAACAAAGGTGTAGCATTGCCACGTTTCATCACCTGGCATCATAGATGCGGATGGTCGTATACCGGTATAGTTCTCGGGGGGAGGAATGGCCCTCCTAGATCAGTGAAGTCATCACGTGGGGAAAAAGAAAAAGAACTGACCCCTCCTGAGCCAGGGAAACCCACTTTTCAAGTGTCTTCTGTCGCGATTTTGGACTGTAATTAACCCCACTGAGTGGGGCATGAAGCGACTCAGGACAGGAAGGAGTTACTGGAAGACCACGCCATTTGCCCGGACATGCGAAAGAAGAGCTGTGTAGCGTTCGGTAGCATGCGTCAAGAAACCCAGAGAGTTGGCGGCATTGGCAGAACTGATGCTCTTGTGGTAGTAAAAATTCAGCAACTGAGGAAGCTTGTATTGATGAAGGGGTAGAACTGAAAGGAGAGTAAGTAAGAATTTCTGCAGTTAGATTCATACACACCTAGTCTGATTTGAATGACAGAGTAGTCACAGTTGTCTAGAAAGATGGAAGTGAGGTGATATAGGATGAGATTGTGAGAACTTTAATCACTGGATTCACTGGGAACTCCAGCCAGCCTGACATGCAACATTACCCACCTTCTTCTAACCGCCAGTTCACACTCTCACACCCCACCAACTGTTTGTACCACTAAAGGTAATCCCACGTGCATTAGAATAATGGACTCGATTCACCCTGGTGTCGCGTCACCGACCAATGAAAATAGGCTCATGTTGGGGTAAGAAGGCTTCAGTCTCGGCGACCGAACCTTGTTGGCCTCCCTCTGGACATGGGTGGGTCTTCAGGAGGAGCATTGAACTGGGAGAGGTTAGAGACAAGGAAATGGACAATATAATGCAAACTAACCCTTGAGGGTGACCTTTGCGCCTGCAGATCTAGAGTTCCAGATGTTGCAAAGCAAGACCAGTGTAAAGAAAGTATTGGGCCACAAGAGTGACTTCTGTGATCATGAGCTGTGTGGGAAATTTTACAGTAGGTATAATTTTGCGACATTCAGTTGCAGTGTGGTTCGACCTTGGACATACTCCGCTCACAGAGGCATAAGCATATAGACTCTGATGGTACAGTCAGGTAACATAGGAACTTTGCATATCAAATGGGTGATTCATAGCTATAAAAGTGGTGAAATTTTACAAAAGCTGGGGTGGGCATATATATAATCGGTTCATAAAGGTGAAGAACAGAGGGCTTTCATACTCAATTAAAGAAAATATGGTTGTCATGGATAAAAGCATAGTCTTCCTTCCCATAGGCGAAGTTCCTTTGCAATGAGAGCCAAGTTGGATCATAGGTGTTCTTTGGCAATCCCAGAATTGCTTTGGAGGGACGGTTGCTGAGGCGAGGGTCCTGTGGGTCGTGAGCTTGTAGGCAAGGAAAATCTCCTCGTGAAGCTCCATTGACTCGGCAATCCGAGATATATGTGGAGTCGAATACATGAAGCCAGTCAGAGTGGCTTCTGGCCCTCCAGCACAGGAGGCAGACGAGATAACGAGGGCTACGAGTCCTGAGCATGCAATCTCGAGTAGCTTCTTCATAATCTGACTTGTCACTGGACATTCCCTGTGGCCCTAGTTGTTGGAGGATGTGGGTGTATTTCTGTAAGTACGGGTTCATTTCAGCGATGGCTAATTGCCAGTTGAATAACTGTCATAGAAATGTCAGAAGCCAAATGAATTATTATGAATTATTATACTGACCATCACTTTCTGGCTGTCACACCTCGTCTTTTTCTCGTACGACTCCATTTCTGCCCCACTACAAAGCGAGCAACTGTAGGCAGATTTCAGAGTTTTGATTTGTTTGAAACAGTCCTCAACAAGACTGTCAATCAAGTCAGTGCTCGGCGTTAATTTATGATATGAGATGTATTTGTTCACAAAAATGGCCGCAGCTGAGCAATTCCATGGGTGTCTGGGTGAATCGTCGAGGTACAGCCAGAAGTGGTTGGCTGTACAGGATGGCCCAGCAATTTCCTCTCTACAAGCATCAAGTGACTGGACGAATGATAAAACTTCTTCTTCACTGACAACTGAATGAAGTGGCGCTGGACCGAGGAGTCAGAGAATATGTCTTCGGACACTATCCTGGTGGTGATCATCAGTAAAACATAGTTGTGGCATGGTGAGGCCATTTTACCTGATGCACATTGCGTTCGGGCGCTCGACGGACTGGAGCTTTCCAAAGCTTCTTGCGGGATCGCTGAGGTTATGGATAGCCAGAAGGTTGAACAGGTGCCTCATTGGTGCTGATGGTTTTTGCAAGTGATTCCAAGCCACTGATGATCGTGTTGTTCAATGTGGAGTATTGCTTGGCAATGTCTTGCAATAACATCTAGATCGCAAAGGTCAAAGGTCATCAATAAGCGATACCAGGACAACGTGAAGACTCACTGCATAGATATCTGTCCTGTGGAATTTACTCTCATCCTTCTCGCCTTCATCACTGTCAGGTGTCTTGTCATGCTCATCATCTCCGTCATTTGGATCCTGTTCATCGTTGGGGGAAGATCGTCTTGCTGGTATCTTTAGCCCTGCTTGCTCTACATTCATGTCGATGTCTTCTGTGGTCGAGGTTGCAGAACCCTCCGCAGAATTGGCTGTTTCCACTGGGGGATGATCTTCTATTATTTAATCTGTTGCACAATATTTTTAGAGGCGGGGACACTCATACACGTACCTGGCGAGGTGATGAAATTTGAATGGATACGATCGGTCAAAGCTGTATGGCTTGCTTGTCAGAAATGACCATTGTTGAATGTTGTGGCCATGGTTGTTGGACATTTGGTGTATTGACTATGGACAGTACTGTTGCCAAACCTGGGATGTATCAGTATTGGTATCCCTTCATCTCCTATTATGGTATCGCACACATCCCTGTCCTGTACACGCCTTTCCCCCAAGGCGGACCTAGCATTTGGTTGTTCACGCTCCCAGCTTAAGCAACCTGGCCAGCTAACAATAGAGAAATATTATTCCTGAGTTGACGAGTATCAGGACATTTCAGGTATCAAGCAGGGACCACAGGGTCGGATTTGGACCATACACTCACTAAAAGCCACCATTCTCCACCTTATGGACTGTATCGGCATGGTTTCTGATGTTGTCTGAAACAAAAGAGATTAATACATGATCAATGGGGGGGGGAAGAATTCACTTTTTGGATAACCAATCTAACTCAAATGGGGACAGCCTGACAGCCTTGATCATCAAATGAGCTCGCTATTGGAAAATTTGACAGAAGGTCCTGAATGATACCTAATTTAAGGAGCCCGCATGCAATATGAGGGAAAACTTTTGGGGAAAAAGATTAGGCACGCCAAAAGACAGGGATCTGGATGTGGCAATGGTTCCACATATTTCTTGGAATTCAAACATGAGGTAGACGACGGAGAACTATGATGTCATTCATTTGATGGAAGGTGTTGTACTTGAACAAAGGGATCAAGTCGGCATCAAAAATGTGCCATGTCTCAGATTGATCATAACTTACTGAAGAGGGGTAGAATCAGTTGGAGAAATAATCATATTGGAGAGCTTAGATGTACTAGTATACCCAGATTCCATATTTGCTTAAAAAACTCCTCTTAACCCAAGAGGGTTCTCCATCCGACCGAAAAATGAGCCAATGATCCTCCCTGGGATGTCTGATGGGGGTCTTGATGGCGACTTTATCAGAAATCTTAAACCATCATAATATATCTGGGAATTGAACCATCATATCTGGATAAATATCATAATCCCCCCCTGTATGTGCTAGACTCAGAATATATCTCTGGTACTTATGACTATAATTCAAGGGGTGGACGGAGGACCCCCAGACCACAATCCCTTTCTGCGTCTGCATATGTTCGCACCCAACAACCACAAATAGTGTCATCCCCCCCCCCTTGGATCTTATCTGTACGTTATGCCTGTCATGATCATTTTGTGCCTCTGTAAATGATTTTAGTGAATCTTAGGGGAAAGACATGTTCCACTGGAAATCAACTCCCTCATGATCAGATGGTGCAGGAGCCCGGGGAACGGTACCCGGCCAGCTACATACCCACTGGAAATTATTCAGAGTGAGTCCCAAAATATCCATGATACAGACCGTTCTCTCATATTATCATCCAGATACTTACATAAGCTATCTAATCCGATACCGCAATACGCCGAGCCACTTCAATATACTTGGAAGAAAAGGGACTTTATGGGTGGCAGCGGCACAATGGTGTGGTATTCCTCATCCAGTCAGACGCCCATCGATACTCTGCCCGCTGTCAAGGAGAAACCCCAGTTGGATCATGAATAAAATAAAATAAACAAAGGAGAAAGAATGAGGTTCACAAGAAGACAGCCTGGTCCATGGTAGACCTTTTGGCTCAGGCCTGCATGATGGGAACCCTGATACCGAGGGAGAAGAGTACCGCTTCGCCTCAGAAGGCCTTGGGTCTGGAATCGGTGTTGCCAGGATCCTTGAGGTCAAGCAGGCAATGATTCGGGGGGCATTTCCTGTCTATATACCCATAGACGAGGAAACAATGCTTGCCGATGGTAACGCGAGCGACATGAGTGTGGGAGCGATGCTCTGCAAAAATACCCTCGACCTCAATAATCGGAAGGTCTTTGTTGTTTGCGACAATAGGCAGTTGGTATTGGAAAATGCCCGTGACATGTCAGGAGTATTTGATGCTATAGACATACTCACATGCATGGTTGGACTGATTGTATATGAGATAACAGCTGTGAGCCAACAAGGGAAATGCTTACTTGGGGGCCAACAGTGTCACAGGTGCCAAAACGAGATCTCGGTCGTTATGCAGACTTTGGAGTCAACATCTGAGTCACCATGATCAATGAGAAACAAGTTTGGTAAATCAGAGTACTAGAGTGCTGGAAATAGGAGAGGTAAGGGGGAATGGGCATATAACCCTGGCCTCTTATAGCAAAGGTACATGTACACAAGGATGGTGTTCTAGCCCTTTGAAAGATTCGTGGTGTGTTGCTTGAGCTAAATAAATAAATAAATCGCCTGGAATATGATTGCATATCACAAGAAATGACAGGCTGATGTACTGCATTTTCTGTGTTTCCGGGTCATATTAACCGAACCGCAGATCGGATCCCGATGATCTGGGACTCCAGGCCACTGGGGAGACATGTACCTGAGTGGACATGCGACGCTTGGCATGTAAGGCACCCCCATTGATTGATTGACATGACATCTCTCAACAATAAAATTAGTTCAGATCCAGAAGAGGTTCATTACCAAGACTGGCACATGCTCGCCTCATGCTAGGATGAACATAAGCAATGATACACTCAAGCAATATGAGACTATCCGACCACCGGTACCTAGCAAATCTTTATTCTCCCAAGTTCAACTCTGTCGATGGCAAACTTGCAAACCTGTCCATTACCCAAGCTCTCTGCAAAGCCTGTGTATCTCAAGGATAAAGAGCGTCTGGTAAATAGCACTCAGTTCTCTCCAGATGGACGATATGTCGCAAGTGGTGATGAGGCAGGACTGCTTATGGTATGTCTGTGATCATGCTGAATGAAATGTGGTTGAGAAGTCCGATCATGAAGATCCACAAAGTGCGAGGAGACGCACTCATCATGTGGCAATATTGTGGAAATGCTCCGATCCGAAGCATTGTGTGGCACCCTTTGAATCCTCGCGCCCTTGTTGTTGGGTTTGGCAATGGTGGCATCATCAAGCTGGAATTGAAGGAAACATCTAGGGTTTAGCATTACTCATCTACAATAATATCCCGCATCTATTAATTTCATGCAAACAGAATGACCATGTTAGCCTCGAACAGGTTCAAGGATTCATGCACATCATCGCCTTTCATGAACAAGAAACACAATTGGCCATTGCCTATGGCGAAAAAATTGCTGTTATGGAATTAGGCCCATTTTGTAAGATCAATGGGAACTATTTATAATGAGGGACTTACCTTCATGTAGGGGAGAACAGAGGACTGCACCACCTAAGCGTTCTGGAAAGTAGTTGCCTAGGACTACCCGTGGTTCGGGGGATTCATTACATCACTGGGGACCAGATGCTGGTCTGTTTCCTTGATGCCAGGATGGGTATATGGTACGTGGTCAAGTTTTGGAGGAGATCCAGATCCATCTGGGTCTTTTCCAGCTTGTACTCCATGAAACCGCCATATGACTTCATAACCATCTTCAAGATGAGGTCGGCGGAAGGACTTATGTAGGACAAATTCAAACTCACTTTTTTTCATAGTAAGAATTTATGACACTCCTAGTGGCACGTCTGCGCTTTCCCCATGTAAGAAATTATTGGCCATTACAAATTTGGCAGACAGGGTCGACTGGTACAGTGTAGAGGAGCGTGCTTTTCTCTGCAGCACGATCTATGGTTCGAAAGAGAAGTTCATTGTAGGTTTGGGTTTTTTGTTGGAAAATGCTATTATAGTCAGTCATAGCCACGGAGAACTCATCATCGCCAGTACTGTCATGGAAAGAGACCTGGAATACTTTAAATTTCTACCTGGTAGGGGCAGTAAGTGCAGATCACATTTATGAAGTGTGTGACTGACCAGCTGTTCAGAGACACAAGTGGTGGTGCGTATACGTGTCAGATAAAGACATTTTCATGATAAATTTATATTAAGTGATGGGCTATTATGTCAAGAAAAAGAAATACTTTGTTTCATCACCAGCGTCAAAAGGAAAGGCAGCTGGTTCAAAATTCCGCGTGGTGGGAGAAAAACTCTCTCTGCTGTCTTCAGAGCTGAAGTGGTTGATCGCCCTGCATCACTATGATCCACGCCAGCAGCCCCCATCCAATTAGATACCACTGTCGTCTGCCCACAAGGACCTGCACCCCCCAGCCAATTAACCACCATGGCAGAGCAGAGACAAGGAACAGACATTGTCAGCCCACAACAACCTGATGCAATGGAGGAAACTGATGAAGACATTATTCAACTGCCAGAGGACGCGGACATACCGAGAGAGCAGGGTGATGACAAAGGGGATCAACTGACGGAGAATCCAGGTCAGGGTCTTGATCAGGGGAGAAGCGTCTGGCTGGCTGGGGCAACCATGGCCGCATTGGTCATAATACTCTTTGTTTATGTGGGATCGCAAGTCTTCAGAGTCACATCCAGTTTGCGTGGGGAACAGTTGCCTTCACATATGATGGCAGAAACTGGCACCACGACACTGCCACTCACAAAGACGACTGTCCTAACTTTAACCATGACAGAGACAATTGTCAGGACAACAATCATGAGGCAAACAGTGATGCTTACCTCGACATGGACTGAGAGGTTCACGGAAACCTTGATGGCTATAGTCACTCCGACCATCACTGCCATCAGTGAGCCAACTGATTCCAGGTACGCAACACCAGTGGCTGCCGTGTTATGTGTGGGCACCTTGGGCCTGGTCTTGGCCAGCATCGCATTCCTTCTTCATACTCAAGGTCCTGCCAATAGGAAGAACCATCCTAGAGAATTGTTATGCAAACAAATCCATCAGCAAGACCCATTGATAGAACAGGCACTGGAAAGGCTGAGTGTGCCTCAGCAGCTGAATGAATCTGATGAAGAATATCAATAATGACGCAAGGCAGTTGCACAACAGGAGTGTGTGCCTAGTTTGGACCAAACAGAATGGCAGCAGGGGGTAGTCACCGAGGCCATGCCGGAGGTAGATGGCCAGACCAAAAGTGAACAGGAGGGTTGAGACTTGGACATGATGGCATATAAGTATGACAGTGGTGGCAAATGCGAAGGTGAGGGAGGATACATCGTGGCACACATACCTGCATATATTCATGGGCAATCACTGATTTCAGTTCCGGAGGACGAAGTACTTGTGCAATACCAAGTGCCACCCAACTCTGAGGACGAGGTTTTCTGAAATCTTTGGAATGTTCCTTGTATATTTCTTATGATTTTAGATTTTGAATGAATGATGTACTTAACATGAGGACAAAAGTAAGATGCTCAAAGTTCATTGAATGGCGAAGGAGGGCTAAAGACGATATTAAGTTTTTGGTATTGAGAGAATATTTCCATGCTTACCTGACTCCTGTCCCTCCGCCCCTTGAAAGATGTGGCCTGATCAATCCGAGGTTGTTTTAGGTTACTGGATATGGCAAGAAGTAGTAAGCATTAATCGAGGAATAGACTGGACGCCAAGCACAAATGACATGTATTTTCAACAAAGTTCAAGCATTAATGGATGACAGTATTAAGATGTTCATGCATTAATGGCAACAGTATTCAACACTATGTACAAGTTGGTAGTCCTTGATATATCATGGTAAATCTGATCAACTACTTGGCACTGATTTTCCTATGTTTTGTCCTGAGTGCTGTCATGAGATCTCTATTCAAGGCCTTATTGGATGGGGCCTCAGCGACACTCCCCAAATCATCAGCCGTGAGCTCCAACCGCTCTCCAGTTAGACTGTCTTTGGCTCTCCCAGAATGATGGACAACGGCGAGATCCACAATTGGTATATCATCACTGCCGTATCAGAAATGTACCCGACAAACGAGTTTGCCACAGTGTTCCCCCTTTATAACGACAAGCAATCCTTCGTCTCACATCGGGTTGGGTGGTACAACAGAAACCCATTTCAGAGGATAGTTGATATGGGTCTTGTAAAATGTAAATGGGAGGACAGGTTGTCCATCAACAATAGAAGAAATAATGTCAGTTTCTTTGTTTTCATGTGCCCCTCCTGTAAACTTGACTTTGAGCTTGATACCTAGTAGTCATGGGTCGAAAAGCACATGCTCTATAAGAGCAGCCTGCTTTGTCAGAGCATGAGGGTCCAATAAAGTCGAAGTCGAAGCAGGCGGCACCGCAGGTAATGAAGAGGACCTGGATTCAGGTGCTCAGGGGCTAGAAAGCTGTCTAGGTGTCCAGCCAAGGGTCCGTGATAAGGGGTCCCAAGCTGGGGTCGATGACGACACCTCCTGAGGGTCAGGCAGAGGTGTAATGCCCCCAGTTTCCACTGGCTGTGCCAGGCCATGATCGTATTCTGCTCTCCCAGGAGAACTTGAATGAAATTGCCGATGACAAGGTCTTTATGCAACTCCTCCCCAGGTATATTCATGGTACCAGCACCGCCAGAAAGTTGAACCTCGACATGATCTCTATGAACTGCCTCTACAATGCCTTGTTCCCAAGATGAGAGAACGGCAACCTTTTCACCCTGGGAGAACATCATTTCGAGCAGAGGATGGGAGATTAATGCAGATAGGGGAATACTGGGATGACCACTTTCTGCAAAAAGAGTGGCGAGGGTGGGTGACATCAGGACAAAAGCCAACGAAACAGAATGGAGGTCGAATGGCTTCAAGATGAGCCCATGCTCAAATACGAACCCATTGAAATGGTACGTTTCATAAGCTTGTTTGGAGAGAGTGATTCCATAAATATTTTGGATGGATCCAGGTTAGAAAAGGGCAGGATCTGGGACGCTAGGCATGTGAGGGTGTTTGTGCTTCAGAGAAGAGGAAGATCATAGATGAGGCACCAATAAGAGGGTGACACCTCCCCAAGGCTCAATTCTTGACACATAGCCAAGGTCACCCTTGTACACTCCCTTGGACACTAATGCCCATTTTCCAACTGTAAAACCACAGGTAACTATAGCGTCCAGCACTGAAAGGATCACTTTCCAGTCTGAAGGTTCCATGCAGGTTTTGATGGTGGCACCTCTCGATCAAATGACACCAGGTATGAGTCGGAGAAGGTCACCTATTTTGCAGTCCATTTTCACTTCCAAATAGACATGGCCCCAGATCGAACCATGCATGAAGACAGCATGTAGTTCATGTTCTGGCCATGCTAATTGAATTAAAGAGAGCACGACATCCTCTTCCATGCCATGCTAAAGTCTTGTATGAGTATGCATCCACCTTGCAGCCTTTCTGAGCAACCTACCTGACATTGAACATGCCACAACGGATAGTCCCCTGGCAAAAATTGATATTCACCATCTATGAGCTGTGCCACAGGTTGCAAAATGGCCAAGGACTGCAAGTCATCCCGTCGCCTCGAGTTATTGGCACGGCGCAAGATAGCATCAAGGAATTGCTCCATGTCATCTTCTCCTTCCTCGAATTGTCTCCAAGTTTTGGTGCCAAGGGGCTGGCCTTGAGAGACCTCATAATTGTCATCTATAAAGTCTGGGTATACCTGTCAATGACATTGAATCACAAGGTGATAGATAGGCCGACACACCATTTTCCTCTCCCTCTTCCTCATCCTCCTTGTCCTCCTCATCTACTTGAGCCTTATTGTCTATAACATGGTTGACTGCTGAATCTGGTGTGAGGCAGTGTTCTCATTGATCACTGTGGGACAGACACACTGAGCTCATCTTCTTGGGAGTATATTATCTGCAGGAATAATGTGCATCAGCATTCACTATTTGAAGCTAAGCGACGTCCTTGGGTTAATGAACCACCCTATTGTCTCAACCACTCCTTCAGAGTGAAGTCCATCATCCAAAGCCCATTCAGAGTCGAGGCGTTGCGCGCATTGTATTCAGATGGTTCTTATGTATTGATGCATGTCTACTCTAATCTACACTACTATAAGGTACCAAAATGTCACTTACCGATGTCGAAGTGGAAGGGCAAACTTTCCCGCTTGTTCCCCAACCTCCACCTTCCACTTCGACCTCGGTAAGTGACATTTTGGTGTCTTATAGTAATGTAGATTAGAGTAGACACACATCAATACATAAGAACCATCTGAATATGACACACGCAATGCCTCAACTCTGAAGGAGTGGTCGAGACAGTGAAGCTCACCTCAGGACATGGCGTAACTCCAAAGTTTCGGAATCTAGTAAATGCTGATACACCTCCATACTAATCATTCTCTGCAGATAATATACTCCTGAGAATATGATCAAGCTCAGTGCGTCCGTTTTGCAGTGATCGACGAGAGCGCCGCCTCACACCAGATTCAGCAGTCCACTGTTTTACAGACAACTAGGCTCAAGTAGATGAGGACGAAAAGAGGAAGAGGAGGAAAATGGTGTGTTGACCTATCTATTGCGGTCATCTTGTGATTCAATGTTCTTGACAGGCATGCCCCATCTTATAGATGATGATTATGAGGTCCCTCAAGGCCAGCCCCTTGGTACCAACCTGGAGACAATTTGAGGAAGGAGAAGATGACATGGAGCAATTCCTTGATGCTATCTTGCGCCTCGCAGGCCTTGGCCATTTCCACAGCACAGGGTTCCAAATTTGACCTCTGCTAATGTTATTTTTAAATAGTTTGCAAAATAATATTTTCTGAAAAAATCTTTGCAAAGACTTTTGCAGCTACAAAAGTCGAAGAAACACAAAATTTGATATTTTGCACAGGCGAAAGTGGATGCCTGATGTTTCACCTTTGCAAAATGTCAAATTTCGCATGCCTTTGACTTTCACAGCTGCAAAAGTCTTTGTGAATATTTTTTCCAGAAAATATTATTTCGCGAACTGTTTAGAAATAATATTGACAGGGGCCAAATTTTGGACCCTGTGGCACATGAACAGCTCATAAATGGCATACATTAATTTTTGCCAGAGGACTAGGAGTGTTAAATCTCGGGTATCGGGCGGCTAGATGCATTTTCACTTTTCCCTTGAAAGGTTTGGCCACTGGAGGCAAAAGCTGCTTTACTGTACATATCATCTCTTTTTTTCATGTTGTCACCATGTAAGCACGATGACATGTTACCTCTCATGGCTTGTGATCATGATCGTGATAAAAAGCGAAAAATGGGGCCGACTGCTGGGGGTTTGATCTGATAAAATATCATCAGTTGAGGTGAGTATTTGCAATCTGTATTTCCTATATTGAACTGTATCTCTCAGATGCCTTTGAACAAGCCAAAGGCCTGCCATGCAAAGGTATTCATCTGCAAGTGCAAGTCACACTGCACAACTCTCAATCCTTCTACTGGGCAGTATGAAGGGAAAGGGGAAAGGGTCCTCTGGAGCACATGAGAAGGCATACCTGAGACAATTGTGTCCTCGCCACCCATGAACTGCCCCAACCAGTGAATGCTATGCCACTGGGTCACCCCGCAGAGTTGGCCACAAGCACGCAATCTATACTGATTATGTGGCACAGTTTTGCTCAGACATCCATTATTCCCAGCATCACCAACTATGAGGCATTGCAAATTGGATAGATCTATTAGAACGAGGGGTTGACAATCATTGCCGTCACCCAGTGACCAGCCCTACAATTCCGCTTGTGTTCGTAAATGACCCCCTCTTGCAGGGCGAGTACATTCTGCCAGCTCCGCATGAACTGGTCTGGCCAAACTTGGGACTTTATGCTTTAGTCGAGGGGAAGCAAGCCAACAAAGCTTTTCTAGCTACAGAGTATCGCTTCTGCAAAATTCTATCGCTTCTTTTCAAGACTTTTTCTCAGGAAAGCCAGGACCTTCAAGAGCTGAGCCGCATGAGTCGCAAGAAAGAAATCCACTGGGTGCAGCAGCAGGTCGACCTTGATCAAGGGCGAATCATCATGAATACTGGTAAGTCATTGAACTCTTCCATTATTTGGCTATCTTGATCAAACAACGTTATTCAGAGATCCACTTTTATCCACCTGGTCCTTCTGATCTGACAACAAGGGCTGCATCAATCATATCCCTCATTATGGCAGGGCTTTCTTTTTCACCATGGAGAGCACTTTGTTTACAGCTGGGAGGTTCTCAAGATCTGCTGAGAGTTCATGGGGCTTCTGAGGATATCATCAACAAGGTTCCAAAATATCCTTCCTCGATCTTCCACTAATTCCGCCTCGATACCATCTTTCATCAATTTATTTGCTGCATGAAGTGTGTTACAACTTTTCTTATTCCGAACTATGACCACTTCATATTTACTCATCATCCCGATCCGACCGCTTCCGACTCATCCTATATGACATACTTATTTCAGGCTCACTCAGCCTTACTGCGCTTTACTGCGGAACTCAGTCAGCTCAATCTCCTTTTAGATTATTCTTCTCATGATTACTCAGCTTTACTGATTGTGACATATTATGCTTGACTCATAACCCATAGATGATTTACTATATAAACCCTAAGACAAACACTGTATTCTTTAGCTTTGACCTAGGCAATCTACCTTCCTCTTCACTCACTGAACGATCTCCAACCAAGTATCTTGAAGAAGACTTGGCTCATCAGAACGCTTGATTGACCTTGAAGAGGGACAAGCACCAATATCGTATACCGACCTTACAAAGGGGGTACGATAGAACAGAACAGACAGATAGAGTAAGGCTTGCCGTTGTGATATAGGATCAAACCTTTGTCGTAACAAAAGGTCAAAGCTCTCGACACCGCCAGCTTGCCCAAGCTTCGGCGCCCACCATTGAATCGTACAGCGAACCGCTCCCCTTGATCGAAGAAGAAACAGAAACAGAGACAGAGAGACAGTTGCTCTCACCAGAACCAGATTGGAACAACTATCCGACTCAACCCGAATCACTTGCTCAATCACAGACCCTACCAGAACCCCTGATCCAATTCGAATCACTGTCATTGAGAATGGCACAAGAATCAGGAACCGCTGCTGCTGCAGCCCAGAACAAAGAAATAAAAATGAACACACCAACACCCTTCACTGGGAAAAGAGAGAAGCTCGAAGAGTTCTTGATCGAACTCGAGACGTACCTGGCAATGAATGCCGACATCTACAACACAGACCAACGAAGGATCATATTCGCTCTTTCGTTTATGAAAGAAGGAACAGCAGGATCATGGAAACAATCCTACTGGAGACAGACACAAGAACAGACACAACCATGGGATTGGATGGTGTTCAAGAATGCCCTCATCATGTCCTTCGCTGCCCCGGACAAACCAGGTGATGCAATCACCAAGATGGAAACAGACACAATGACCAGCGGGACAGCCGATGAATTCATCGAAAGATTCAAGATCAACGCAAATGATAGTGGAGTCACACAGGACAGACCACTTATAGAATGGTTTATGAAGGGAATAAACGTCCCCCTCCTCGACAAGATCCTCAACCTCGAGAACCCTCCAACAACAATTGTAGGCTGGTATGCCACAGCCTCAAAACTTGACAATCAATGGAGAAGAGGGCGAGCAATCGCCAACAGATTGAAAGGAGGAACCGACACAAAGAAAAAGGGATTTCACTTCCCAAACAGAAACACCCCCCAATACGTCCCACCAGTTGACCCCAATGCAATGGAGATTGACAGATTGATGGCCCAAGAACAGGCCGATCACATGAAGAAAGGATTATGCTTTGTGTGCCACCAAGCCGGACACAGAGCAAATGACCATGGACCAGGATCGTCCACTGGGTCAAAAAAGACATTGGCACCATATGCCCCACCGACAAACCCCCATCCAACCTTCTCAGAAGCCAGAGGAGCATATGCTCACATCAAGACAATCTATGGAGGATTGTCAGATGAAGAAAAGAAAAAATTGACCGACACGATGGAAGACCAGGGTTTTTAAAGAAGCGGCCTGCCTCGACATCAGTACCCGCTCCCACATGTATTCCTCTTAAACCTGTACTACTAGCCAGTGCCAATCAGAACTCTTTCACCATTCCACTGGTAGTAACAGGAGAAGGAAGAAATGCCGACAAACGATTTGAAATGAACGCCCTAATCGACTCAGGGGCAGGAGGAACTTTCATTGACAAAAAGTTCACCGAACAGAACGGGATCGCCTTAATCCTGATAGAAAAGAAGATCCAGATCTTTAATGCAGACGGAACTGAGAACAACTCCGGAACAATCAAACACTGCATATGGCTCAAGATACAAATGGGCAAAAAGAAGATCAGTACCAGATTCCTTGTCACGGAATTGGGAAAAGACAAGATGATTTTGGGGCTTCCTTGGTTGAAGCAATACAACCCAAAAGTAGATTGGAACACCGGAAAAGTCGATATCAACTCCATACACATGGAAAACACTTTCAGCAGGATGTTTACGTGAAGTGTAGAACTGGCAAGAATGGAGGTCATCAAACCCTGACCCAGACCTAGCATGGAAGAGATATTCGAAGACACAGACCATTTACCGACAAATAAACCTCTTCCAGACAATGGACCCATTCTAGAAGACCTACTAGAAAGTTCTTTAGAAGATGAAGCAATATGGATCCAAGCGAAAACATCCATATCCCAAGGATTGGCTCATCAACACATTGACGATAAAGCCAAAGTCGAACTCCCAGAAGTCTATGCCGAATATAAAACCGTATTCGAAAGAGAAGCCTCGGAACGAATGCCGGAACGAAAAGCATGGGATCACGCCATCGATCTCAAAACTGATTTCATCCCCAAAGATTGTAAAATCTATCCTTTATCACCCGAAGAACAGAAAGAACAAGACAAATTCCTCGAAGAAAATCTCAGAAAAGGATATATCCGACCCTCGAAATCTCCTATGGCATCACCATTCTTCTTTGTCTCCAAGAAAGATTCAAAGAAACTCAGACTGTGCCAGGATTATAGACGATTGAACGAGGGAACGATAAAGAATGCCTATCCCTTACCACGAGTTGATGAACTCCTTGACAAACTGAAAGGAGTGAAATACTTTATGAAACTCGACCTTCGATGGGGATACAATAATGTTCGAATCAAAGAAGGGGATGAATGGAAAGCGGCATTCAAAACGAACAAAGGCCTTTTCGAACCATTGGTAATGTTCTTTGGTTTATGCAACTCCCTGGCAACATTCCAGAACATGATGAACGACATTTTCGTCATGGAAACCAATGAAGGATGGATCCTAATCTATATTGACAACATTCTGATATTCTCAAAAAGAAAAGAAGAACTCCAGAAACTCACATTACGAGTTCTGAAGAAACTCCAAGAGAATGATCTCTTTGCAAACCTAGATAAGTGCACATTTGAAGCAACAGAAGTTGACTATCTAGAAATGATCATCAGTGAAGATCAGATCAAGATGGACCCAGCAAAATTAGAAGGAATCAAAGACTGGCCATCACCGACAACCGTGAAACAAGTCCGATCCTTTTTAGGATTTGGAAACTTTTATAGAAAATTCATTGGTCATTACGCCGGCATCGCCAGACCCTTGAATGATTTGACGAAGAAAGATCTGACATGGAATTGGACAGACGCTTGCCAAGAAGCGTTTGAGAAGTTGAAAGAAGAATTCCAGAAAGCACCAGTGCTTCTGATGCCCGATTCGATGAAACCATTCATCATCGAAACCGATGCCTCCAAGTTTGCCACTGGAGCAGTCATATGACAAAAGGACATGAATGGCAACTACCACCCTTGTGGATACATCTCACACTCATTTGATGCGACACAACGGAACTACGAGATTTACGACAGAGAACTAATGGGAATAGTTCGTGCCTTGGAAACCTGGCAACATTACCTCCAAGGATCCCCATTCCCCACAATCATCCTATCAGATCACAAAAATCTGATGTATTTCTGAACCGCCCAGAAACTGAACAGAAGACAAGCTCGTTGGAGCTTATTCCTATTGGAATTCGATCTGAAACTCATCCACACCCCCGGATCCAAAATGATCCAATCAGACGTGCTCTCCCGATGACCCGATCACATCACCGATGAAATTGACAATGATGACATAATTGTCTTACCCGATAATATTTTCATCAAAATGATCGACCTCAAACTCCAGAATGAAATACGAGAAGAAACCACAAAGGATGATTTCTTTGCGAAAGCACTACTTGCCGTAAAAGAAAACGGCCCCCTACCAATTAGATCAAAATTGGAAGACTGGAAAACCGAAGAAGGATTATTATTCTTCAAGGACAGATGTTACATCCCTCCACATGAAGAACTGCGTCGAGAAATTGTGAAGAAATACCATGACTCCTTAACTGGAGGACACCCAGGACACTTCAAAACCCTAGAATTGATCCGCCGAAACTATTGGTGGCCTGGAATGACAGTTTTTATGAAAAACTACATCATGGGATGCGCAGTTTGTCAACAAATGAAGGTTAACACACACCCTTCATCGCCTGGTTTAATACCAATCAAAGGACAAGAAAACGCGACACCATTCTCACAAGTCACTTGTGATTTCATAACCGACCTACCTGAAACAGAGGGATTTGACAGCCTCATGGTCGTGGTAGACCATGGATCTACAAAGGGGGTAATTTCAATCCCCTGCAACAAGACAATTGATGCTACACTCACGGCACAAAACTACATTGACTATGTATACCGACGCTTCGGACTTCCCGACTCATTCCTATCCGACCGCGGCCCACAATTTTCCTCACAAGTCTTCAGAGGAATGGCCCGACTCCTTGGAATTAGAACGCTCAGAAGCACGGCATACCACCCCCAAACCGATGGAGAGACAGAATGGGTGAACCAAGAACTGGAGATCTACTTCAGAATCTTCTGCTCCAACAACCCCGAAACGTGGAGACAACTCAACCCCCTCATGGAGTTCAGTCATAACCAGAAGGTCCACTCCACCACGAAACAGACCCTGTTCTACCTCATGATGGGGTACGAACCCAAAGATATTCCCTTGGCATTTGAGAAGACAAATGCCCCTACTGCGGAACAACGAGTGAAAACCCTCAAAGAAGCACGAAATGAAGCCGCTGCTGCGCATGAACTGGCAAGACAAATGGTTGCCGAAAGAACAACACGAGGTTTTACCCCGTTCAAAAAAGGAGAACAGGTGTGGCTTGATGGATGGAACTTGAAGATAGGCTATCAATCTAGAAAGCTAGCCCCGAAAAGAGAAGGACCCTTCAAGATAACAGAAGTCTTGGGACCAGTGACTTATCACCTACAACTCCCGAACCAATGGCGAATTCACGACATCTTCCATGTGTCACTCTTATCACCCTATCATGAAACCGAAACCCATGGTCCAAACTTCGTTAAACCACCTTCTGACCTGATCGAAGGAGAAGAAGAATACGAAATAGAAGCTATCATGGATCACAAGAAATGGGGTAGAGGATATCGATATCTCGTCAAGTGGAAAGGATACCCCATCAGTGACAACACATGGGAACCACCAAACAACTTTAAAAATGCTCGAGAAATCCTGAACGACTATCAACTCACCCATCACATCCTCTAAAGACGACAACCTCCCTTGAAAACTTCATCCTCATGTCTTCCTCCACTCAGAAAGCCACCATCCCCAACATCCAAGAACATCTCAGAAAACTCCGTCGCTTACGAATGCAAGAACTTCTTGGACACGAACCCCTCCAAACCACCATCCTCTCCTGTATCACCGACCCTCTTGACTCGAATGTCGTCAAGAACACTTATACCCTCTTAGGGCTACGAAAGATCCATTCAGAAGCCATACGAAAAATCGACTCGTCACTGAATGAAAACGTCGACCTCCTCCTAAACACCGACGCTGACCAACTTTTAAACCATCTCCCCACTCCAATGAAACTGATCACTGCATACCCTTCGACACTCATCATTCCACCCGAAGAACCAGTTTCCATTAGACATTTCTCCCCCCTCAACAACAGATTGCCATCTCCTGTTGTTTTCAAACAAACTCGACAAACTGAACGAAGAAACCCCTATCCCTCTACTCGATCCCCTTCGGTTGAACAGATATTCCCGAAGAAACCGCCCACAGACAGAAGAACCGTCATCAATCTCTGTAACAACCCTGATAAACCCGTTGAACATATACCCACGAAACCCTTCATTACCAGAGAAACTAGATGACGGGCGAAAACACACGATTGTACCGTTTGTAACAAATGAGGACACGACAAAGTACACTGTCATAACTATCAGTGCAAATTCTGTCATGACACTGCCCCAGGACATTTACCGGCTGAATGTCTTAAAAACCCCGCCCCATTTCACCATCATCACATCACTCGATTACGACCAAGATGTACCTTATATGGGAAAATCGGACACCACTGGACAAGATGCCGAGACCACCAATGCATCTCTTGTCATAAAGATGCACCGGGACACGAAACCAGCGACTGTCCTGAAGATTATCGAAATCGATTTGCTACTGCAAACAGTATTACGGCAAATCACCCTGTCTTTCCTCCTGGGATGATCACCAACGAACCATTTGATGATGAAGATTACTATAATGAAGATGCTGAACATAACTTGGCGACATAGGAAAATTCGAACTCAGTGATTTCGAATATAGAAAGGGGGTAATGTTACAACTTTTCTTATTCCGAACTATGACCACTTCATATTTACTCATCATCCCGATCCGACCGCTTCCGACTCATCCTATATGACATACTTATTTCAGGCTCACTCAGCCTTACTGCGCTTTACTGTGGAGCTCAGTCAGCTCAATCTCCTTTTAGATTATTCTTCTCACGATTACTCAGCTTTACTGATCGTGACATATTATGCTTGACTCATAACCCATAGATGATTTACTATATAAACCCTAAGACAAACACTGTATTCTTTAGCTTTGACCTAGGCAATTCACCTTCCTCTTTGCTCACTGAATGATCTCAAACCAAGTGTCTTGAAGAAGACTTGGCTCATTTGAATGCTTGATCGACCTTGAAGAGGGACAAGCACTGATATCGTATACTGACCTTATAGAGGGGGTACGACAGAACAGAACAGACAGATAGTGTTACAACTTTTTCTTATCCCGAACTACCCCGAACTATTACCATCTCATATTTACTCATCATCCCGATCTAGTCGCCTTTGACTCAACCCATATGACATATTTACTCCAAGCTCAGTCAGCCTTACTGCGCTTTAATGCGGAGCTCAGTCAGCTCAATCTCCTTTTAGATTATTCCTCTCATGATTACTCAGCTTTACTGATCGTGACACATTATGCTTGACTCATAACCCATAGACGATTTACTATATAAACCCTAGGATAGATGCTGTATTCTTTAGCTTTGACCTAGGCAATTCACCTTCCCCTTCGCTCACTGAACGATCTCAAACCAAGTGTCTTGAAGAAGACTTGGCTCACCTGAACGCTTGATCGACCTTGAAGAGGGACAAGCATCGATATCGTATACCGACCTTACAGAGGGGGTACGACAGAACAGAACAGACAGATAGAGTAAGGCTTGCCGTTGTGATATAGGATCAAACCTTTGTCATAACAGAGTGTGACCTTGTGAGGGGTCTTGTCTGCTTTGTACCCTCCAGGAAATACTTACAGCAGGACCTCAAATACTGGCTCCAATGCCTATTATTGAGAAAAGTAAGTGAGGACCTTATTGATCATCGTTGGTCCGCATCTCCAGTTGATCCAGACACTCCGATTCCAGATATCTGGTATTCCAAAGTATTTTTAGATTTGCAGGATGCTTCAGGCCATCCCTTCTTTCTGGGTCCCGAGGAGGAAGGACGCTTGGTTTTTAGTCTTTCGGTTGATAGTTTCAACCCTTTTCATATGAAAACAGCGAAACAAAAAGCATCGTCGACGGGCATCTGGCTTGTTCTTCTCAATCTTCCACCTCAATTACGTTACCTGCTGGAAAACATCTTTCTAGTTGGAGTTATCCCCGGTCCAGGAAAACTGGCGACGGATGAGATTAACCATTACCTGAAGCCACTTGTACAAAGTCTTCTTGAATTCTGGGATCCGGGGGTGTTCTTTTCTTGCACATGCAACAAATGTCTTGGAAAGCTGTTCAAAGCAATTCTTGTTCCTCTAGTGGCCGACATGCTCAGAGTGTGTCAGATCCTCGGATTGCCTGGCGTTGCGACAGCCCATTATTTCTGCACATTTTGTGATCTCAACATCTTAGACCCTGCTGAATGGCCCACCAAGAATACAGACCATATCCGCTACATCACTCATATGTACAAGGATGCCCCTAGTGAATCCAAGCAGCATGAACTCTTCCAGGTGTACGGTCTGCGGTGGTTGGCTCTACTTGACCTTCCATATTGGAATCTGGTCTTATATGCGATAATCGACTTGATGCATGCACTTGACCTAGGACTCTTCCAACATCATTGTTGCAAACTTTCCAGATCGATATTACTGTTCAGGGGGGAGACGGGTTTATGGAGCCTCCTCCTGTTAAAGATAAACGGTCCAGCGATATCAGTTCCCTGATCAATTGTATCCAATGTATTCACTGAAACAAAGTTGACATGTTAGATCAACTTGTCAAATACTATCGCCGGGTACTTTACACCATCTGTGTCGATAATGATATCCGAGAACCAGGGAAAACCGTAGTCACAGGCACCAAATGGATCCTAGCAAGAAGTATTTACAACTGGGTTCATCCATCACTTGTCATCTGTTCCATCTTCACTCAATTCCTTTTATCAGCACGAAAATGCCAATGACCCTAACCTCCAGGCATTTCTAAGTGCTGATCTCGGACAGCGCCATGCCCTTGCTGCACCAATCTACCCCACCACAGACAACCAACTTCCCGCCAGAGATGGCATCGATCTTTCTCTAACTCGATGCATCATTAGGCATCTGACAAGCCAAAACCCTGATGACCTCCAAAAGGCTTTCTCACAGGCAAACACTGCAGTATTTGCATATCTGTGTGATTTGATTCACATAGAATGGAGCCATATTGAAATGAACTGAAGAGGTGCAAAAAGTGCCCTTTTTGAAACCCTTAGGAAATCAGTAAGATTTTCTGAGAACTACTATTGCTCATGCTGATAAAATTTCAAGATTGACGTGGACAGGCAGAAGTTAAATCAACTCACGTCTTATCTGCCCGTGAGATTGTCGAAGCGCATAGTGCTTGGCAAAGATGTTATGGAAGCGGTCTGGGATGACATGAAGCATACAAAACTACCCACATGGATTCATCCAGCTCCACCTAACTGGGGAACAGCGGAACAGGGTAAGCTCAGCACAGATCAATGGCGCCTTGTATGCACTGTCCATCTTCCCATCATGCTTATCTGCTTATGGGGCCACATCGCTGGTTGAAAGAGGGATATGCTCACATATTTCATGGATTTTGTCAGTGCAGTCCACATTGCAAACATGCGAATTATGTCTCAGCAACAGATCAAGGCATACAACGATTGCATCCGCCGCTATGCTAGCCGCTGTAAAGAGCTATATCCCAACAAAACCCTCAAACCGGTTTTACATGCTGCCTTACATATCGGCCAGATTTTGGACTTGTTCGGTCCAGTCCATGCCATTAGTGCTCCTTTCTATGAGCACTATATCAACTTTTTCCATCACATGAACACGAATAAGAAGCTTGGTATGCAGCAACCTCCCTTGGTTTCCGTCTGCAATATCTGACAAGCAATTACAGGAGAATTAGAATCAACCTTTTTTGTCACTGCAGTGCAAATCTCGCATCTCCGAGCAATACTGGCAGATGATGAAGATTTGCACTGAATAGTGAGTGAAACAATGTCCATCCTGAAATCCACAGAAAATGAGGATACGTGCGGCTATTAACATGCCAGTCTCCTCGACCCTAGTGCACCTTCATTCACCTTAGAGTCAAAGGCGCAGCCTTTCGAGCTAGGCAGGGAGACATATAAGCTGCTTGTCTACCTCATCAGCATGGATTCTTGACCTCTCACCCTACCTCAAAGCGCACTCTCGGTTGAGGAAATATCCATTGGAGGCGTTTCTTATAGCACCTCAACATCCACCAAGTTCTGGGATAGTAACATTATATTCTCTTCTTCTGCCAGCGATGACAGTAGTTCAAGAGCTGGAAGTGTGGAAGTCATCTTCCAGTATACTTACAGTTCAGCAGCCAACCAGGAAATCTGTGAATACTTCCTCACAATATGGGAATATCTTCCAATGGATGGCTTGGATGGTCTGGTTGATATCTACAGAACATTTGGTTTTGCTGGCAGATACCTTTGTCAGCCCCATGCTGAAACCCTTCATGTTATCTGCCTTTCCAACCTTGTGTCACATTTTGCCCTGATGCCAATACAGTTGCGAATGACGGAGGTCATCCACATTCTACCTGTTGATAGGGTATGGCCTTCCATAGTTATTCCAGTCTCGACATATTGATATACCTGTTTGACAGTTGATGCTATCTGTTAGGGCAACCACTTAACTATCTTCTCAAAGCATAATCCAAAGACTATGCCGAGAATCAAGCATTGTGGGCTCACACATAGATAAGCTTAGAGAGAGAGAGGATGGTGGAGGAAAGCACCAGT
>Ga0307516_10000635_pt1 | contig 47478 bp, 56 predicted proteins | sample 19_EM_MG_FD_203310 | JGI IMG/M metagenome (GOLD analysis project Ga0307516, IMG submission 203310) | Populus trichocarpa ectomycorrhiza microbial communities from riparian zone in the Pacific Northwest, United States - 19_EM | ecosystem: Host-associated > Plants > Roots > Unclassified | place... | reverse complement strand
CCATGGTAGATAAACCCGCCGCACAGTGCGTTCCCGGAGACACCGGGTTATGCGGTGGCTGTGAGAGGGTTCCTCGGTGGGGTGTCGCCGCTGACGAGCACGGAGGGGTTGCCGTCGTATGAAGAGATCCAGAGGGTGATGTCCGAGTCGGCACCACAGACGGCGGTGGTGAAGAGGTAAACTGGCGTTTCCGATGGACTTTTTGTTCAGCATGTATGCATCGTCGAAGATATAATACGCCTCCACTCCCCTAGAATGGGCTCCACAAGGCACATAAGTGGGTTCATCGACAGATTCTAAGAAGCTTCACGATCCTGTTCTGCGCTGCGAACATACGGCGCTGGGCCGAACGAGGGATAGCAAATCCCACTATTCCAAGATTTCGCAACGATGTGTTTCAAGAATGATAATTTACCTTTCCAATTTCGGCACCTTTCTAACCCCCACCCCAGAAGGTTCACCTTGAAGCGGTGGTAATCAATGCTCAGAATCCAGATCGCGACCTTTGAGGAACATCATATAAGGGAGCTATCTTGAAATGCCCTCACTTCCGAAGCCCGTGTACGCATTTCAATTGCCACAGACCAGATGAATGTCGAGAAGCAGATTTCAAATTTGTCCCCGAGCTAGTGACATTGGCCCGTATTGCCGCATGGCCTGAGCAAATTTGAACGACCTAACAAAAATCGAATCGTCGATCACACAACGATGGGACGGGAGCGGATTCCACAAGGAACATAGATAGGCTCCTCGACAATTTCGTCCAAGTCCCAATCCTCGTCGGGTGTGTCGTACGAGCGCTCCTCATCTTCGCCGGAATCAACCTCGGCTTCATCCTCCTCCTCGACCGGACGTTTACGTTTCTTCCCAATGACCGCCTTGGATTCCGACTTTTGCTTAGTCTTCCGCGAGGTCTTCGTCTGCTTATTTTGACCCTTTTCCCCCTTCCCTTTCTTTTTCGGAGGGGGACGTATCCATATTGGGAAGTTCTTCACAAGGTCGAGCTGAAACTGGGTATCGTAGCCGACGCATTTCATCGTTCGCACTGAAATAGCCTAGAGAGGTAATAGGCAGTAAGTAGATTAGCAAAGAGTAACCTTCTGAAGTTTAAGTGAGAGCATGCCTCATCGCCGCCATGAAAAGCTTGATCAACTTGATCTGGGGTGAGCTCATCCTTGTAAGACCGCTCGAGAGAATATTCCTCGGCCAGCTCTTGGTCCGTGTATGCCCTACCTAGCCTTTCCCGGAGGGAAATCCGGGCTCGAACATCAATTGCCCATCCTTTTTTCAAAACCTCCTTGACCCAAGCATTGCGTACCTACGCAGTCGGAAAACATCATGGGTAGCACATGTGAGATTAATTGGATGGAACCGGGATACCTTCCAATCTTGCGAAGACCATTCTTGTGGCGTCAGTGATGGAACAAGGGCCATTTTGTACTGGCCTTGATATTGCCATATTCCTGACTGAAGGCGAGAGATCACTCTGTATATTTGTGCATGGTCGACATCTTCCGAGTCTTCAATCGTATTTCCTGGCGTAGCTATCCCGAAAAAGAGGCCAGGCGAACCTGGCATTTGGGGCCCGAAAGGATTCATGTCGAGATTCGGGTACATGAAGTCGTTGAGCCCGTGTTTATCCAAGCGTTCCTTGATAATAGAAGGGAATGTATCCACAGGGCTCCCTCCATAGACGTCGCAAAGATACCACCGGGAGACATGAAAGTTGACCGTCGAGGCATCTAGCGGAACGGGAAACGGTTCAAAGCCAATTCGCGCCATTCTCTCCCGAATGGTGTCTAGACTGAAAGCGAGTGCTTCGCCCTTCTTTACCAAGGGCTGCGTTGGCATGATTAGCATTGAACAAAATCCTTGATCAGGGATACTCACATTTTTGAACGTTTTTATTTTCGCGTTGATTTCTTCGATGGAAGCATCACGAGCGACTCGTTTGACTCGTTTTCCGTAGATAGATTCCACAGTGGGTACTTCCACTGCGTCTAGGAAAACTCTAGGTCGCTTGGCCGGCCTGTCCTCCATATCGGTAGATTGACCAAAATCCTGCTGGCGAATGAGCGGCGCGTCGAGCGGCATGATAATAAACATGACGCACTTCAATGGCGCTGGAATTACTGGGCTCAGCTGTCATATTTCGGGCCTGTATCATATCCAGGTCAGTAAATGACATAAAGGCGTGCTGCCGTCCGTTCACCTTTAGGGACGATTTGCAATCAATGCTCTCCTCTTTTTCTAACTTCTGTACAACCTGTGTCAGGTCCTCGGTTTTTATGATGGGCTTCTCCGTTGTTCACCTTTATGATTGATTTGCAATCGACGTTCTCCGTTTCTAATTTTTGTACGATCTGCTTCACGTCCTCGGTTTTCACATCCTCGGTCTTCATGATGGGCTTGGTGAGTATCGGAACATTTGAATCCTCCGGGCTTTCGGCCTTACCCAACACCAATGAGCACATGATAAAAAGACAGGAAAAGGATACACACGCGAATAGGTGGGATGGGAATCAGAATTTCGACTTCTGTTTCCTCATCCTGGCGAACAACCAGCGGTGCCCTCCTCTCTGCAACCGTGACAATCTCTGAGATATCGAAATCACTCTGGATATCGTCAGTACTAGCGACAATGTTGTATTCAAAGACAAATTTACGTCTCTAATTTCGGCGACAGTTGGCATTGTCGGTTTGGATCCGTCAGACTTTCGAGTTTGAATTCGCCGCTTCATATCTATCAACTCTCTACGGGAAAATGAACAAGCGCACTAGATGGCTGCCAGGTCTGGTGGGACGAGGGTGGGACAATGATTCAGGGACATATTCATGGGCGGACGCAAGAGTTTCTCATAGAATTTCGCACCTTGAACGGGAATCTAATCAATCATGAGCATCTTCATCTTGTCTCTTGCAGTCTTGCTTGTGTTGGGACATACCTGTCGTGTAACGGTATGGTTACAGACATCAAGATTGAAGACAAAGGCATACTTTGCTTGTGCGACAATTCGCTGCCCATGTCGTCTTCCCGCACTTTCTTCGCCTCTTGACAGCGTTTTTCCGTCGGTGCCACAAGGTCTTTCCATTCGGTGTCAGACGGACCGATGCAGTAATCTTGAGTTGGCGAGGACATAGGAAGGTGCCAGTGGTTGAAAACAGAGGTTGGCAGAAGAGGGGTATGTGACAGACGGCGACGCGATTGCAGAAATGGTTGACACGTCCAGTGGGGACACGCCCCGGTCACTTCGCGGGGCTGAACCAATGTTGGTGGAGTACATCCAACTCAAATAGCTGATAGCCTGTAAAGAAGAGATGTCTATTCGTCTAATCAATGTGGACAATCTAGTTTGTGTTCTAGGCTGATGTTACATACTCTCCTGTGTTGTTGAAATGTCTCGTGATGCTCTGAAGGCTAGTAATGTCACCAAGTTCTGCGACCAAAGCAACTCCATCTTGGAGGCAGTATGGCTCAGGCGTTGAACCGGGCCATTCAAAAGGGGTGTCATTGTTCGTATAGCATTCTGGGGGGGGCGGACGCGGTAGTAAACATGGGCAGCCGGGGATCCAAGGGGCGAAGTGTGCGAGTGGGTGTAGGAACCGGGTTGCATGTATCGGACTTCGATCGGGACGCATCAGGCAGCAAGATGGGGAGCGGGACTCGTCGCAGTGTCGGTTCGGAATGTCTGCGAGAGATGGGAGGCTGGTAGAAATCAGTGAGAGAAAATTATAACGCATAACATTTTCATCTTCCGCAGGATTCTCTCCTGCTGAGGTCTCGGCTTACTTATCATGTGAAGGCATGGTTAGAGATGTCAAGATTGAATAAGAAAAGACAAAGGCGCACTGTTGTGATGGCGCAATTCGCCCTCTTCGCTCCCCTCCTCTCTCCTCGCCTTGGCCTCTTTCCGTAGAGCTTATGAATTCATTGAATTCGTCAAATCCGCGATCAGATAACCCCAATAGATATTCTTGCGTTGGCAACATGATGATGATAGTGTGTTGATGTCGTGGTGGTTGAAACGAAAGAGGTGTCGTGAGCTTATCTGTTTTTGTATGCGCGTCACAGGTAACGCCTAGTCTGCATGAACGTGGGGATCTTACATTCTACACTGGAATAGGAGAGCGAATAGGACGCGCCCCTGTACAAGGTACGAGACACAGGGTTCGGGACAAGAGGAGAAGCCTATGTTGTACGGCGGTGCGTGGGTCGACAACCCCGGTGGTGGTGCAACAGCGGCGTCTGTTTTGAGGGAGGGCATGGACCCGGTTTTGGCCTTCTCGGACATGTTTGCGGTTGCGACGAGCCATTCAAAAGTGCTGGATGATATCTTCGCTGCGTGTTTTTGCGGTCGGGCCGACGTGGAGTGGGCGAAGTCCTCCGGCAGTCTTTGGAGCTTGTGCTGGAATTCAAGACCGTGGCTGGCGAGCTTTATAAAGGGCGGATTCCCCCTAGAACTCGACCACCCACCACGAGACCTCGGGCAGGACGATGCACAACCTGTTCCACGACTCCCACCCCAGAAGATCCACTATGAAGGGGTCGTAATCAACGTTCAGAATGCAGATCGACCTATTGAGGAACATTATAGGGAGCCGTCTTGGAATGCACCTACTTCGCGTGTGTACGGATTTCAATTGCTGCAAATCAGATGCATGTCGAGACTCGAGAAGCAGATTTCAAATTGCCCTTTGCGCTAGTGACATGAGATTGGGTATTGCGACATGGGCCAGCAGATTTGAACGACCTAACAAAAATCGAATCGTGGATCACACAACGATGGGGAGCGGGTTCCACGAGGAACATAGATAGGCTCCTCGACAATTTCGTTCAAGTCCCAATCCTCGTCGGGTGTGTTGTACGAGTGCTCCTCATCTTCGTCAGAATCAACCTCGGCTTCATCCTCCTCCTCAACCGTTTGCGTTTCTTCCCAATGACCGCCTTGGATTCCGGCTTTCCCTTAGGCGTCCGCGAGGTCTTCGTTTGCTTATTTTGACCCTTTCCCCCCTTCCCTTTCTTTTTCGGAGGGAAACGTATCCATATAACGAAGTTTTTCACGATGTTGAGCTGAAATTGGACATCGTAGCCGATGCATTTCATCGTTTGCACTGAAATAGCCTAGAGAGGAAGGTGGTAGGTTAGCAAGGAGCAACGTTCTGAAGTCTAAGTGAGAGCGCGTCTGTGTATGCCCTACCTAGCCGTGCCCGAAGAGAAATCCGAGCTCGAGTTTCAGTTCCCCATCTTTTTTCCAAAATTTCCTTGACCCATGCATTGTGTACCTACACAGACGGAAAACATTATGGGTAGCACGCTTTGACTTTAATTGGATGGAAACGACCTACCTTCCATTCTTGCAAAAACCATTCTTGTGGTGTCAGTGGTGGAACAAGGGCCATTTTGTACTGGCCTTGGTATTGCCATCTCCCAGGTCGAAGACGAGAGATCACTCTCCATGTATGGTCGACCTCTTCCGAGTCTTCAACTATCCCGAAAAAGAGGCCAGACGAACCTGGAATTTGGGGCCCGTAAGGGTGCATGTCGAGATTCGGATGCATCAAGTCGTTGAGCCCATGTTTACCAAAGCGTTTCGTGGGAAATGGATCCACAGGGCTCCCCCCGTAAACGCCACTGTAACCAACGAAGGGGTATAAATATACAGTGTTGAGGCATCTAGTGAAACCGGGGATGGTTCAAAGCCAATTCCCCGCATTCTCTCCCGAACGATGTCTAGACTGAACGCGAGTGCTTCACCCTTCTTTACCAAGGCTGCGTTGGCATGATTAGCATTGAACAAAATCCTTGATCAGGGCTACTCACATTTTTGAACGTTTTTATTTTCGCGTTGATTTCTTCGATGGAAGCATCACGTTTGACTCGTTTGCCGTAGATAGATTCCACGGTGGGCACTTCCACTGCGTCCAGGAAAGATCTAGGTCGCTTGGCCGGCCTGTCCTCCATATCGGCAGGCTGACCAGAATCCTGCTGGCGAATGACGGCGCGTCGAGCAGCGTGATGATAAACATGACGCACTTCAATGATGCTCGAATCACTGCGGTTAGCTGTCATAGTATTTCGGGCCCGCATTACATCCAGGTCATTGCAATCGATGTCCTCCGTTTCTGACTTCTGTACGACCTGCTTCAGGTCCTCGATCGGCTCTGCGACTCGGAGTAGCACAACATTTGAACCCCCCGCGCTTTCGGCCTTAGTCGATGCTAATCAGCAGATGACACGAAGACGGGAAGGAAGTACACACAGGTACGGGTGGTATAGGGACTAGAATTTCAACTTCCTCATTCTGGCAAGTAACCGGTGCCCTCCTCTCTGCGAGTGTAACAATCTCCGAGATGTCGAAATCACCCTGATTGTTATTAGTGTCATCGAAAAAGTCGTAGCCAAAACAGAACCTACTTCTCTAATTCCAGCGACGGCTGGCGTCGTCATTTTGGATTCCTCGGAATTTTGAGTCTGTATTCGCCACTTCATATCCCCGGACGCTTGCTCTGGTTCGAACGGGACGTTACGTCCACCAGCATAACCCTCCAATTTTGGATGGACATCACTCTCGATGTTTTCTAGCTTCAAAGCAGTGACTCCGATATCTTCTTCCGATTTGAAGGTTCCGAATCCTCCCCGCAAAGCTAATGCGTAAGTAAACCTGAAGTCCTTCGCAGGGAATCCGAGACTAGTAGGCGCTTTTTCATCCTCGCGTTTTAATCCCAGTGAGAGCTTGAATTCTGAAAAGTGGGATGTAAGGCAACAATGGGATGTCTTGGGGCTCCTCCTACCTTCTTTTTGCAGCGAGGTAATCATGGATATTCTACGGGACAAGCGCACTAAGTTAGATGGCTGCCGGGTCCGGTGGGAGGAGAGGAGTGGGGCAATGATTCAGGGACAATTTCTCGTAGAAATTCAAAGTAAAATTCTTCCATTCGGTGTAAGCCAAACGGCCATAATAATCTTGACGCAGCGAGAATATAGTGATGATGTGATGGTGGCTGAAAAACAGGTGTTGACAGAAGAGGAAAAAAACCATGTTGCATGGTTGACAATATGGTTGACATCGAAAAGCCTAGTGAATCAATTAGACGAACAGACATGCAAAAAAATATTAGCATACATCTACAGCCAAGGCTCTGCACTAACATGCGTGTTTGAGAAACAATGTGAATAATCCTTCAAACTCTAGTTCTAATTCCAACCCTCTAAAGTTCTAAAGGTCTCTTTCGTCTATTGTTTCTTCTTCTCTTCTTCTTGCTCCTCGATGGTCTTCATAATCCACGGCTCGGGAGTTACAAACTGTTGCGGGGGTACGCCCAACTCGAACAGACGCGAGACAACATTGGAGAAGCTGTGATCAATGGGTCTAGATCAATGTCGATCACACAGGTATTGCAAACACTTACTCTTTGAAGAACAGATCGTTGTCGTTTGCGTAAGCCTTGACGTGCTTTTTGAAGGACCTGTCTTGAACGAGGACATAATCGGTGCTATAATGAATACCACGTAGGAATGAGTAGGTCGGTTTTGGGCAGTAAGACGGATGCATACGGCAACATCATAAGCGACTTCGTGGCCTTATCTTCTAACTGCTTGGGGCCGGACCACTTCTTCCATGTCCAACTAGAAAGACAAATTAAATAAGCGCGACTTCAAACAAGAGCGAGAGCCGTACGTCTCATTCATCAAGAGACTGAAGAAGTCATTGGTTAACGTGGTCGGGGAGAAAGTCCAAGGACCCTCGAATCCAGACCTTCGTTTATGAAAGTCAGAATGGAACTCGTTACCCCAGCAATAAACTGGATTACCTGTCACGGTGGCAACGTCCTAAAGCATGTGCGCCAGCAAGAGCAACGATTTCTTGGTCATTGAAACTTGAGCAGCAGTCAGTAGAAATCATTTGGCGGCGACGACTTCATTACCCCATGCGACCAAAGATCTACAAGAGGAATGGCCAAATTAATATTTGAAAAAAGTGAGGCGTAGTTAGTACTCACTGCCCGAAGATGATCTGCTCCTTGTGAAGCGTCCGGAAGGCGGCCATCAGGAGTGGCTTGCGTAGCAAAACCGTCAATCCTTCCGGGTCTCCACGGAATCTTGGGTCCGGCCATTTCCTATCCTTGAGAGTAAATGACGTGATTTACAACGATGACCGAGGACAGCCATTCACCTGGATAGCAGCAACACCACCAAGGGTCCACAAATCACCATAACTGATCCAGTCAAATTCCTGTTTGACCTTTTCCATAATTTCGCGTGCCACGTTCAAGCCTGCATTTGCGCCGTGTCCGGATTCGGGTGCAAAACGCATAGTAGCATAGTTGCTGACGCACAGCAGGAGTTTCATATGAAAGGGACATTGAATGAGAATACGAGGAAGAATTCACCTTCCTCCAGTACCAGTTTCCTTGTCGAATGTGCCAGATGCATGCCATGCCAGGCGTAAGAGGACGGGACCATAAGATCCATCTATGACCGCGTCAATGCTGTCTCTAGCTCGCGACACCTACACATACCATCATAGTCGTCGGTGTCCAGAAGGTTGGCGACTTTGTTGTAGACCTTTCCGAAGGGAATGTTTGTCAGCCATTTCACTGCAACAAAACCCTCCCTACCTTTTGATAGTCATCTTTCGTGGGGACAAAGTTAGCCTTGACCTTTGCAACTTGGATTCCGGACTTCACGGCATTCCGCTCGTTTTCATATAAGTAGAACGCAAGGCCGCCGACTCCGGCGACAGCTCCCAGTCCAATCCAGAGGCTCTTGTTGGACTTGGCAGCGGGGGGTGGCGTCGTAGAATACTTGCGGAAGGATGCCTTAAACTGTGTTCTGGGAAGAGAACGAGCGCCGGCGAGGGCTGTTTGGCGCAAAGGAGTGTGGAAGAGAGAGAGAGACATTATTGGAAGTGTTAGGTGCGTTCCGAGTCATTCGGCGAGAAACGCTCGATGTTGAAGCGGAGACAGAACTGGTAGAAGGCTCTCGAAAATGCATTTCAGATGCCGCATTGCCGTCCAAGCCCGTTGGACGTCCTGTAGGTCAATTGAGGAAGCTGTCACACGGTGCTCGCATCTTGCGACGTCACTGTAGCGTTGAACAAGTGGACCAAGGTGACCGGCTTGACAGAATCTCTCCAGCGTACAATCGCCAACGGACAACCCTGACATCCGCCGTTATTTTTAAATGGCCTGCTTCTGACGAATCTGAGCTGGTGGACGGAAAGGGTATGTTGCATGTTCTTCAGACAGCGACCTTCCTGCACCATTCAGGCTTACTGGACACTGTCGCAAGCGAGAAGCGACTCGGCCAAGACTCGGCCCACTGCCGGTTTTCGGTTTTGCTACCGGCAGGCACGTCAAGACTTTCAACCTAGTAGGGGTTCTCCTCGACGTCCTAGAATCTGCTTGGGATCATCATGTCACCTCTTTCACCGCGCGCCGTCAAAGGTGGGTTCGGACATACGCCATTTCCCACTCCTCAAGTTACTCTGCATTACTCCATCACGTGTATCATTCCTTCTATCCCATTAAGCTCATTGCCCGTTTGGGTTCTGGTGTGTGGGTAGCCGATTGTCGATTAATACCTCTCTCCCGCTTGGCCTGCGAAGTCGGCTGAAGGACATCGGGTTGCGTGGCATACTTCGGACTTTTACCTACCCCTCATCGTCGAGATCGTCGAGTGATACTGGAATTTTTCGCGCTTCATCTCTAATGAGTGAGTCACAGCCACCCAATTCTTCTCGTGACAAAGTTTGACGACCGATCAACGACATAGCTTGTCATTGCCCCGCCATTGGTTGTCCCTGTGCCAGAATGACTAGCAATTGGCCAAACTGGCAGCAATTTTACCCGCAGCCTAACATGTACGCCCCACCGGTGTATCCCACAGTGGCCTTTGGTGCTCGAGGTTACGGTCAATATCCCGGTATGTCTCCGATGCTCCAGTGATATCGATGCCTTCCACTAAAAGCCATGATTTCTTGGGATAGCTTGGGTTCCAAGCAAATATAAAACACTCAATCCCATCCTGGCGAGCGACACCACCACCCTCGTCTTTGACGTGAGGAAGAACCCAAAAGAGGGTATCCTCCGCCCGATCTACGAATCGCACTGGCAGTCTCCGGCAACATCCAACTTTGCAACTCATCTGCGATTGATTTCCAGAGAGTTCCCGTGGACAATCGATTGCAAAGGGGATTCGCCTATCCGATGCGAAACGGTCTGGGATGCCCTTCATCTTGGCCTGCAGCAGCCGATCTTGGACCCGGAGTGGGCGTTGATTGTCAACACTGGGAAGAAGAAACAGAGAGAGGCGATGGAAGCTGCTGCCAAGAAGCGCGTGGCATCCCTGTTGAGTACCGATAAGCATCTCAAACGTATTGATTATCTTGGGGAAGCAGCGCTGTTCAAGGGTTTGGAAAAGGATGATGATTACGTGAAATTGAGGTTGCTGCCAGGTGACAAAAGCATTCCAGAGACTTGGGTGGTGAAATTTGGATGACGTTGATATTCAAGCTTGCCAGGATTACCTAGATCTCAGACGTAGCATATATGTACTAATAGTTTCTGTAGTTGTGTGGATGGATCTATGACTTCGACTCTTGCTCAAGCTGTTGAACCACGTGCCGATAACTTTTTTCTGACCTCGAAGCGAGTTGAGGAGACTTGCATTGGAAATACCTGTCGTGCATTATGGTCTCATTTAAGTGAGTGACCCGCTCTTTCAACATATAACTCGCCATGACATCCATGTAATTTTGCAGTTGTCACGGTCCGATGGTCTCTCAAATTTGAAAATAATGCTGATCTCACCGACATTTCCAGGATGCGGAGACATCGTCAAAAAACCGAAACTAGACCAGCACCACTCACGCTGTCATACTGGGTTCGACTGCATAGACTGCTCTACGACTTTCAATACCCCAGATGAATATAAAGGGCACACCCAATGTATCAGTGAGGCAGAAAAATATCAAAAGAGTGTTTACAAAGGCCCGAAAGCGGTACGCCCTCCAAAAATACTTGCAACAAGCTCCTTGACGTGGACGCCTTTTGACTTCATTTCTCAGGCTACTCGTGGAGCTCACAGTGGACGTGGACGAGGTAGAGGTGGATTTACAGGTGGAGGACGTGACGGAGGTTGGTTCCGACCGCAATATTCTGGTACTGGAGCGAATGATACACCACTAGGCACTCCGCCGCGTATGTCCCCTGTGACGACCCCACCACCCACGACAGTCGTTGAAAATCCTGAGCCCAAGGCTCCCGCAGCGGTAGAGTCTGAGAAGAAGAAAGAGAAGAGTAAAAAGCGCAAGCTCGTGGAGGAGAGCACCGTAAGCCATCTTTTTGTGTTGCTCTGCTATTGCTTGAGCGAGACTGATATGTTTACAATATAGGTTAACGTCGATGCTCCAGCTACAATAAAAAAGCCAAAGTTTGCCGCAGAACCGAAAACTACGGAGGACATTACGATCCCATCACCAGCCTTGCCCGATGCAGGTGATCACCAGAAGGATAAAAAATCGAAGAAGGAAAAGGAGAAAGAAAAGCCGGTCGGGGAGGACGTTGTACCTGCTGCACAGCCTGAAAACGAAGGGAAGAAAAAGAAGAAGGATAAGAAAGATAAGAAGGGACAGGTGCAAGAGGTGCAAGTGTCGGGTGCGCAAACGACAGGGGAGATGACGAACCCCGATGGAGACGTCGAAATGAGCGCGCCAGTGGACGAGCCGAAGGTAGCGAAGAAGAGCAAAAAGGAGAAGCGACAAAAGTTGAAAGATCCAATCACAACTGAGCCTCCGGCGACGGCATCCACGGAGTCGAACGATCATTCCCAAAAGCCGAAGGATATGGAGGATGTCGTCACTTCCGCTAAAGCGCTCGCCGAGAAACCAACAAAGTCGAAAAAGACGAAGAAAGCGAGTGCCAAGGAAGGAGGTTCGACGGTTCCTGCAGGCGCTGAGGGGGTCGATGGACATTCTATGGATGTTGATCGGCCAGACCCAGAACCACCGGCGATGGCTGGAGAGGAAAAGGCCCAGCAGACGGAGGATGTCGCCAGTACGGCAGCCGCAGAAAAGTACACGGACGATGCGCCAGTCGAGAAACCAAAGAAGGCGAAGAAAAACAAGAAAGGGAACGCGAAGGTGGGAGGTTCGGAGGTTCCCACAGGTCCTGCAGAAGCCAACGGGCACTTCATGGAAGTTGACCGACCGGATGCAGACCCACCAGCACCAGCAACAGCTGTTGCCGAGTCGAGCGAGAACAACAAAAAGCAGAAGCAGACGGATGATGTTGTAACAGGTGCGGCAACGGATGATGCGTCCGTCGAGAAACCAAAGAAGTCGAAGAAAAACAAGAAAGAGACCAGGAAGGACGAGGTTCCTGCCAGCGCTGCAGAAGTCAATGGGGGGTCCGTGGATGTTGATCGGCCAGACCCGTCAACGCTTGCTGCAGACGCGTCTATCGCGGTCTCGGGGAAGGACAAAAAGGACAAGAAAAGTAAAAAGGAGAGGGACGAGAAGGACAAGAGCGAGAGGAAAGATAAAAAGTCGAAAAAAACCTCATCGTTGCCAGCACAATGATATTAAAAGTCGATGGGCGTTCGTCCTTTCTATCCGTTTGTGCTCACTAGACTTACTTACACTTACCAGCTTGGCATATATTTCACATGTTGCCTAAGCGGCGCTATACCTTGATATCGATATATCGTTCGTGCTTGCATCTTTCCATAAAACTTCGGTTGTGCAGGAGATAAATATCGTGAGCTACGGTGCAAGCCTGAAGGCAACAAAACCTCAAACTAGTACTGCCTTTATGACCCATGGAGAGCGGTTTCACCGCACCCTCTTTCTAAATCTCTGATCAATAACATAGATATCATGAGTCAAATAAAAAGCCATAATAGTAATTACGTCGACGTCTAAACGGCCAAGCACTGAACCACTCCTTGCCGAAGCCAGGGAATAGCCGATTTGTGTTGGCTGACCGCAAGAACAATGAAGCAATGCCAGATACAGTGGGAGCCTGAAGAAATTGTGTTCAGAGGTGGAAGGGAGAAATCATCGAACAACTCACCTCCGCCCACGCAGTCGAGCTTCCGCTGGACGGACGGAGGCAAAATCCGCTCGGGAAAGTCGAGGGCGTAGAAGGTGAGACCAATGAGGTAAGAAGCAAGCGAGGGTATAACGGGTCCTGGTGGATGGGAGAAACGGAATTAAACTATGCATGTGTGTGGGTTGCAAGATACACCGACCTATGTAGGCAAGCATCTCTTTTCCTGAATATTTGACAGCAAGCACCGCAAGAGGACCGACAGCGGAGAAGGCCATGCAGAGGAAAAACACGATGCGGAGAGACTGTGCAAAAGGTTCAGTAAGACGTGCGGGAAAGTAACAACGGAGGCGATGTACTCGGTATTCTCGCTGGTTGAACCAGTCCATGAAAGGGAAGATGTTGCCTGCAAGTCCGGTCGCGAAGCAGAGACTCAAGAAGACGCGGCCTAGGTTTGGATGGCATTGGAAGCCATAGTGCACGACGGTGCCGATACTTGCGCTGATCAACCTATTGAACGCGAAAATTGTAATGCAGGGTTTCCACGGATAAGAAGGGATTTACCATCCAATACCGACGTAATCCACTCGTGCACACAATTCCATGCTTTTCCTGTTCGCACATCCAGACATGGTATGCCAAATAACGCTGCCTAGGAGACAAAGGAGAGCGAAACACATGAACAACCTTTCGGGCGTGTCGAGCGCGTGGTTTGGATTAATGAAAGGTAGCGATTGTAGGCCCCATAAGAGAAAGGGTACGAGATGAGTATGGATATTAACTGATAAAGTATTAGGGTGAGTCTATTGTCCGGGGAGATTGAGGACGTACGTGTTTCATTGTGAAAGGCAAACAACGACATGAGAATCAAGGGCCATCTTTCTAGGGGTATGAACCTGCGCACAGGATTATTAGTTCGCTCCATTCAAACTTGAGGAGAGCTGTACTGACCGATAGCCATGGGTAACAAAAGGGTTGCTTTTCCAAGCATGAGGAAGATCAGAATATCGAATAAGACAGGTACCATGGACGGAACGGCTGATGGCGTCAGCCACATCCTTGGCAGCCTGTTCGAGCATAATTTCAGTCTCGACGATATTTGGGACGGGGCTGAATAAATCCTCCACTAGTTCCGAAGAGAGTAGTGCATCGAGGATATCGGAAATGAGGGAGTTGGAGATAGAGTCGGGTGTAGCAATGTCAGAGGGAAGCTCTATGGATGACAGATGTGACTGAAGATTTTTCAGGTGGTCGGAAAGAATAGGGATATAGCTCAATGGTCGTTTAAAATCTAAATCGTGGAACTTGGAACGGACATCGTCTACGAGTTTGGTTTTCATGTCAGAAACGCGTGAGCCGACATCGTGGATGTCAGGAAGGTGGGGCATGTCAGGGAGACGAGAACGGACGTCGGGAATGTCAGGGAGGTGGAGACGCATTTCTGTGAGCGTTGAGACGTCAGAGAGGTCTGGGAGATGAGACTTGAAGTTCTCCATGGACATTTCGGCTAGATGGAACTCGGGGAGATGGGAGCAGACGTCGGCACGTATGCCCTTGAGCATTTCCAGGGCTGTCTGGGCCCATTGTCGGGCATCATCGATGGTCATGTCGCGCATCGTCTTCCATTTTTCGAAGTCTGGTGACTCCAGGATGGCGAGGCGACGCTCGAGTTCGGCCAGGTATGAAAGGATGAGGTACCGAAGGGAGGCAAGGGCTTGAGTCGGGGTCACCGACGAGAGGTCGAGGGCCTCCAGTGAGTGAGAGAGGGGTTGGCATATTTGACGCCATCCTGGGTGTCTGGGGGCAGGGGCGGACAGTCGTCGGCGGCGCTGGCGAAGTTGAGCCCCTGGAAAAGGGTGAGCAGCGGGGCGGGTGGAGGCGAAGGAGAGGGCGGTGCTCATGGTGCAGAGGGCAGGATATGGTGAGGGCTGAGGACAGGATGAGGTGCCATCACAGACCCTGGCAGGTCCAACAGTCGGAAACTTACGCACCATCAAGCATGTTATTTTCCGGCTGACAAAGCACGTCCTCGTCGTAATGATCCCGAAACTGTTCGTCGTCGGCCTGGGCAACCTCCCTTTCCCCCGCACTCGCCACAGGTACTTATATCCGATGCTCTGCTCGGTTCTCCGCAACATTTAACCTGTCCAGCGTAGGTCAGCTGATCATCGACTCACTCGCAATCCGATTTGGTATCCGACTATCCTCCGATAGGAATGCCGTCTCTGGTTGCGGTAACACCACCGTCGGAAACACTCCCGTCGACCTCACCCTCTTCAAATCCAGTGCGCATATAGTCACCTTTTTCGCCGACCTTCACCCCCCCTCACGCCCATCTCTCCAGAATCCCTCATGAACATCTCTGGTCCCTCTATCGCTGCAGCCCTTCGAAAGACCGGCCTTCCCTCCAGCTCCCTGATTGTGCTTTCTGATTCCCTTTCACACGGTACCGAGACGCTTCACTGTCGGCTGGGCGGCTCCGCGAATGGACACAACGGTGTCAAGAGTATCATTTCCGCACTGGGTGGCGAGTCTGGATTTCACCAATTCCGCGTAGGTATAGGACGCGACGAGACCGATGCTGCCGTCTATGTAATGCGTAAGCTGTCCCAGCCCGAGCGCCAATTCTGGAACGAACAAGGACTGGACCTTGTCATCTCCGGGATCGAGAGGGTCGCCCTCAGATAGCGTTGGCTTACCAACTTGGTATGTACCCCAAGTCAACGGGTCGCATCCTACTAAATCCCACATGGAATTTCAGCATAAATGCCCGAGGTACTGGACTTGCCGCATAGGTCACCAGCCCTCCTCCCCGGCTCAAACTACAAAATCTCCTCCCCATCGATGCTAATTATACCCGAGTACTGCTTTCTCCGGACGCCTGTTGTAGAAGCCTCCTCTTCAGCTTCTTGCTCCCACATGTAAATACCCCTGCAATACACGGTCCCTGTCCTTGTAATCTTGAAACTCTGCGCGCACAAGTTCTGACCGACTTCGCTTGGCGCAACCTCGTACGCAGTGGCTTTCATCTTCGACGTCTTTCTCATACTTGGATGAGACACGTCACGTTTTCGCGAGTTCTCAATAATAGCGTTCCGGAAGGGCGCAAGGGGCAACAGTCACGGTGATGTCTGCCGTTTCTCCAGGGTCAGGTCAAAAAATACCTCAACGTGCGACATGGTGCGACGCATCGCGATGCCGACATGGCGCGAGGGCGGACTACCCGAGGTGTGGTGGCGTCCTCTCGTGAAGGTTCTGCGTTAAATGCGCGTCCTCTGGCAACTGGCTGGATTTAAACAGAGGTGCGTTCGGCCGTGGTATGCCAGAAGTTGGGGATCCCTGTTCGAAACCCCCATCCGAGAGCGGAGGAATCCCCACGTCGGACATCTCCGGTTTGTCATCACAGGCGTCGTTGGACGATGTCGCGCCAGCCGTCGCCCATGTGGGCTCACATCCTCACCCAAGCCCATGACGACCTCAATTACGATATTTTTCCCGGGACGATCTATTTGACCCCGGACGATTCCCAAAGAGGTTGATCCGCAATCATTTATACGTCATTTATCATTCTTGCTGCTTCGTCCAACCTCGAGTGGGAGAGGGCAACGGTCCCAGACGGTACCATGTCGCCGTTTCACCATGGTTCTTTTCCTGGGATATAAGTACAATGACTGAGGTGTTTGACTTCTAGACCCCTTTCCCATGTCCCCTCCATCACTGAAAGCAGCTTTCGTGCTGCTAGCATCCTCCTTTTTCACATTCATTAATGTCAATGCTCAACCGTCTCCCCAAGTCCAAGCTCGCATATCAGCTGCCATCAGGAAAGCAGCCAATGAAGTCAATCCTGACTCCACTGCCTTCGTAAACCCTTTCATCGGAACTGGTTAGTCTCCTCGTTGGATTATGTCCCTCATTTCCTGACAATTCTCTGTTCAGACAACTTCGGAGATGTATGGTATGATGACTATTGCAATATGTCGACATACAACCTGCTGCAGCTGACTGCAGCCCTGGTGCCTCAATACCCTTCGGAATGGTGTGTTTGATGGTATTCCTCAATGAACGTCATTGACAAAAGGCGGACGTTAGGTTAAATTTTCCACCGACCTCACAGGTTATGCTCCAGCTGGTAAGCCATTTCGACATCAGTTTACGTTTGGTCCTAGATCTACTCCCGACAATTAGGATACGTTACGGATCCAACCCAATTCATTCGTGGACTGAGTCCGCTTCACGACAGTGGTACCGGCTCGTCGCTGGGTACGCGGCGACGTGCACAGTACCATTCTTTAGTTGATCCCCCTTACTAGGAACCTATGGAAACTTCGAAATCATGCCCCTCCTCTGCCCAGACGGTTTCGACACCTGCACCACCACCCTCGCTGCGCGTCAACGACTTCGCAAACCACTCACCGATGGTCTATATCTCCCTATATATCAACTCTTGAAATTAACAAACTCACCCGAGTTCATAACCAGATGCTTCTCCGGGATACTTCTCTCAGACACTCGATAACGACATCAAGATGGAAGCAACTGCGACACGCCGCGCGGGGATCGAGCGGTTCACGTTCCCGCCTGTTTCGACGCCGTATTTCGTGCTGGACCTGGCGAACGATCTGCCGAACTCGTTTGCTGGAGGAACACTGGACATCGAAGCGGGAAACGGGAGGATTAAGATTGGTGGCTTGTGGGGCTCGAGGTACGTTGTAATTATTCTGCTGCGTCTGATATGGGATTGCTAATCCTTCTGCGTTTCACAGCTTTGGCCCAGGTCGCTACAACTATAAGGCGTTTGCATGCTACGACCTTTTAGACGGGGGAAAGCAGAAACTAAACGAGTATGGTGTGTGGACTGGAGACACGTAATTCCTCGACCTTGGTCTCCCTATATGAAGTTGGCCAACACCCTTTTCCCCTTCAGACATGGCTTGGACGCCAAGGGCCTCGGCGTTACACACCTTAACTTGACACGCAACCTCATCGGGGGCGTCTACCAGTCAGGTGCACTCTTCTCCTACGCCCCTCAAAATACACCCATCAACATTCGCGTCGGCGTCTCCTTCGTCTCGACGGATCAAGCATGCGCTAATGCCGAGTCGGAGGTCGGGCCGTCGTCTTTTGATGACGTATGGGCAGCTGCGAGGGTTCTCTGGCAGGAGAAGCTGAACAAGGTGAAGATCGAGGTTGGGGCAACCCCGCAGAATGTGACGGAGTTGCTGTATTCATCTTTGTATCGTGCTTCGTTGACTCCGGTGGGTTTTCTGGAAGGAACTTTGGTGGAAGATTGATGTTCACCTACTTTTTGTTCGGGTCCCAGAATAATGCCACAGGAGAAACGCAAGGGCCGTTTGCAGATACAGAATCATTTTACTTTGATTCCTTGTACTGCAGGTACGTGTTCTGTTTTTTCCTTTCTGCTGCCTATATTTATTGTCACACTAAAGCTGGGATACGGTGAAATTTTATTCATTTTGGGAACGCTTTAACGTGATCCCTGACACGGCGCTGCCTAGTTCCGTACCTTCTACCCACTCATGGGTCTCCATTCACCCGTAGAATTTGCGCAAATCGTCAATGCTTACATTGATGGTTGGCGTAAGCTTGGTTGGATGCCAGAATGCCGAGCGAACAACTTGCCTGGATGGACCCAGGGCGGTGCGTATACAAGTTTCCCTTCCCTTGCCCAGCTGTCTTGATACTAGATGAAACTGATCCCTTACACCAGGTTCCAGCGCAGATAACATTGTTTCGCATTTCGCCTTACATTACCACAACGAGGCCGCAGAGCTGGGTGTAAATCTTACCGAGCTCTATCAGGCTCTATGGACCGACGGAGAGGTCAATCCGCCCGAGTGGAATACGATGGGCAGGCAGGTTAATGTGTACAAGTGAGTCGTGGTCTGGAAATATCTGTTTCTTACGGCTGAACCATAAACAGGAAATACGGGTACGTCCCCTTTGGCGTTCTGGATACGTCCAGCACAGGACGGCAGACCAGGGAAGGCAGCCGCACATTGGAAGTGAGACTATCTTACGACCATCCAAGAACCAACTTTTATGTTTCTTTTGCAATTACCAGTATGCTTTCGAGGACTTTGGAATTCGACAAGTAGCACTACTCCTTGGAAAATCCGCTGACGTTGCGACATATACCAACCGCTCTCTTGTAAGCCCTTTCTTCTCTGTCGGAACTGGGACACGCGCTTATGATTTCTTCAGTCATATCGCAACATCTGGGATCCAGCCGTCCGCAGTGACGGATTCAAAGGCCAGTCTGGGATTTTTCACTCCAAAGATGATAATCCTAAAAGGTGTTGTGTCTCTAGGATTCTTTCAGAAGCGTATGGCGAACGGCACATTTGTATACACCGACCCTACGGATTGCTCGCCGCAAGACACAGACACATCGAGAGAATGTTCATTGCAAGGTGATAACACAAGCGGTTTCTATGAGTCTTCGGCTTGGGAATACAGCTGGTATGGTTTAATCCTCAATCGCCGAACGAGATGTCTTGAGACAACAGTAAATAGGTATGCGCCGCACGATACTGCGCATCTGGTGCAGCTCATGGGCGGAAATGTAAGTATCTTTGAACGACGTAAGAGGCATTGATTCATGGTTGGCGCGCTTTAGGAAGCGTTCGTCAAACGGTTGGACCACTTCTTCAATGTTCGTCCTTGGTTCGATGTTTATTTTTTTAATCCGGAGTGACGACTTGTATAGGCCGGATATTATCTCGCAGGCAACGAGCCATCCTTCCAGGCACCCATCGGATACCATTACGCGAACCACCCTGCAAAATCGGTAGATCGCGTCCGCGATGTAGTATTCTCGAATTTCGACATTAGTTCGTACTGGACAATTGATCTTTGTCGTCAGTGACTTGACAAGCAATGTCTGATAGCTCCCGCTGGCCTACCTGGAAACGACGATCAAGCCGCCATGGCATCTTTGCTTGTCTTCCATCTTCTTGGCCTCTACCCAGGTACCGAATCCTTTTAGTAAACTTTCTTCGTATCCTAACGCCTCGCACGCCGAACAGTTCCGTCAACAACGCAATACCTTATCCTCTCTCCCTTGGTACCCAAGTACACCATCTACAACTCCTACCTTAACGTCAGCACAACCGTCACCTCTGTCAACTACGATCCCAAATCCGCGCAAAAGACAATCCCGCCAGGCACGGCGATGTACGTCCAGAACGTCACCATCAACGGGGTGCCCTCAGGGTCGCGCTGCTACTTTGACTTTTACGATGTGTTCAGGCTAGGCGGCGACGTTGTCATAACGCTCACCGCCGACAAAGCTGCCGCGGACAATTGTTTGGGGAATCTTCCTCACAGCGTCTCCACTGGAGGGTTTGCAAGTGTGCGCTGAAATGGTCCAAACGGTCAAGTATTTTTTTAGTATTATTGAGGCGTGACATGGAGGGGGTAACCCAACAGGTGTTAGGACATACACTATACATACAATCGGCACAAGGTGAAGAAATGAAATAGAATAAACAGAATACAGAAATCGTATATTCCTAGCTTTGTTGGGGCGTCGTGAAAATAGGTTCCAGGTATCTGGACGTTCTAAACGTCCAACCTAATAACACCAGGTAATAATGTAAAACAAAAACAGAATTGAAAGGGTACTATGACAAGTCGTCCTGCGTGGGTATGAAGGGGAGTTGAACAACAATCATCTTGCCTACGTCGTTATGCACCAGGTTATATCTACGAGTAGCCTCATTAATTTGGGTGAATCCTCCAGGAGATAGGTTTTAGCTCACCTGGTCAACTGAGTCACTATCGGCCCTTTCTGAATTGAGGGTTTTACATTCTTCCCAGCTCTTCTCGTCCCGAACGTCGTCCCGTTCGTCCCAGTAACCACGTTCAAAGAGCGCTGATTCCTCAACAAACATTGAACAATCGCGTCTTTCAATTGTTTGAGCGTCACCGTGCCAGTGGTGTTACTCAAGTCAATCTCAGTGGGTGCCAAAGGCGATCCTGCATAGGCTGTAATTCATGCCAAAAATCAGACAACATCCCAGGCATCAAATGCATTTGAAACGTACCGGCTTCGTGCCAGAAATCTGCTTTCTTATTTAACCTTACAAGGTCTCTTGACAACTTGCCCAATTTCTCTGCACTTTCCGCGCTAAGTTCTGTTTCTTCCGCTGTGAGCCGACGGATTTGGTTGTGCACGTCTGTGGCCCGTTTCTTGAACTCGAGGACCTGCTCCAAGCGTCCGACGTCGAGGGATTGAAGGCGCTCGATGGGAGGATCAGGGGAATGTACTGGATTGGATTCCTGCTGGACTGCCGACGGTTGGCTTTGCCCTTCTTCAACGCTTCCGCCAGTAACCTTCTCCTGCTGCGCTGTGTTGTCTTGAAATTGGAAATCATTGCCAGTACCACCCGTCATCGTATCATCGAATAAACCAGCACCTCCAGACGAAGCGGCATTGTTGTTAGTGTTGAACTGAGAGATGTCCTTGAGATCACCAAAGACACTAAAATCTAAGCCGCCGAGGAGTGAGCTCTCCCCAGGCGGCTCGGCTTTGGGCAAAGCAGACCCAAAGTTACTATCGGTCGACGCGGACGGCATAACCGTCACTGGCTCTTGATGTTGCACCGGGGGAGGTACGTATTGCGGGGGAGTCGATCCGGATGAGGTGGGAGATACATCTTTGGGAGGTGGGGTAGGCCGTTTATCACCCTGCGGGCCCTCGGGGGCCGGCATGGCCTCAGTCCGACTAATGTTTTCCCAATTTTCCTCTAAATCCGGAATGTTTGGGACCTGTGCCGTGGGTGGAATGACTTCTAGGCGATTATAAGCCGAGTCAGACGGTGTAGGCGGTAAATTGGAATGATTCTGAATCGGTGTGGACTCATCATATTCTTCACGACGTTTCCCCTTGTCCACGGGTCTTGCGCGGTCTAAATCCTCTTCGTCTGGGATATCTGCTGGGTTTTCAGCGGACGTGCCGATGGTCTGGGAGGATTCTGATGATGATACATTGCCCTCGTCCAGGTCGTTAAAACTAGATGATTCCGAGGCTGTCTTGACGGCGGCTCGGCGGCTCGGGAACAAGGAGAATCTGAAATGCGTGGTTCCATGGGCTGAACTCTCGGACCCAGGACTTCGGAGCGAGTTATCGGTGTCTGTTTCAGAGACGGTATCTGGGAATGCACCTGGTACGGGTCGTTTGCGCAATACCAGCGTCGGAGCTCCCAGATGTAGAGGGTCAGGGGGTGTGGTGGTGGTGGTAAGGACAGTTGGGGGGAGTGTACTGAGGACAGAACCGGCTCGAGAGGGAGAGAAGCGGACGATGCGTTCTCTGGGGAACAGTGGCAATTTAGGCATTGAGCGCTCAATAATGTAGAGATCACGACGGAAGCGGCGCCAAAATCTACGAAGTCCGGTCTCGACCCATATGGCTGGGGCTATGTCTGCGAGGACGATTCCCATGCCGGTCCATAACAGTACGAGGGCCATCCTCGATAGGCTTTCTATGATGAGGAAATCGATGAATATGCGGACGCCGTACGCGACATATGGGTCGTAGGATTTCGGCGTCTTTCTGAGGAAGTGTTGCAAGACGACCCCCTCCCAGAGACCAACCAAGGTGCCGGTGACCTTATTGTTCTGTCGAGTAACGATGTCAATGATGAAGCGGAGGCCGAGACCGGCGGCGATGGCGAGGCAACTATCCACGACGGCGGGATGGCGGCCATTACTTGGCGGAGTCGAGAAATAGGACGAGATGATGCTCATCGTTCGGTGAAATCAATATTTTACTTACGTAACCTTTGTTCCAAAAATTGCTTGTTTATTTGCTGTTCCAAACAACCAAGTCCAAGTTATGCATTCCAACAGTTCCTCTACTTGGACTTCCGCCACCCGGGTATGCTACATCCGAACTACATATGCAAGTCATGTCCGTTCGTTCGTTGACCTATCACCGCCTAACAACCACCGTGGAAGCTGCAATGTGCATACAGGGCTCGTGGACCTATTCCAGTCAACGACCATACGATTTTACCCACTCCAAGTTGATCCACGTGATGCCGCCGTGCCGTCATCAATGATCAGCCCTCGTTCAACGTTGTTCAGACCGCCCTCCACATGTTTCATTCGGCGAAATCATGGGTTGCCCTTACCGGCATAGCAACAACGGCACTCGTGCTTTGGAGTGGTGCTGCTGAAAGCTATAAGAATTCCCCTACATTTTCGTCCATTGATCGTGGTTTTCCCCCTGTCTGCACAATGCGTTGGTGTGCTCTTCCTAGTGTGCTCCTCGCCATCAGCGGTCTACGCGTCTTCGTCCAGGCAAACGTAGACTCTTACCTTGCGGCGGAAGCGCCCATCACCAAAGCTGGCTTGCTTGCCAACATTGGCCCGTCTGGTTCTAAATCTGCGGGTGCGGCAAGCGGGATCGTCATTGCTTCCCCGAATGCTGTAAACCCAAACTACCTCTACACCTGGGTTCGCGACTCCTCGCTCACCTTTCAATGTATCGTCGAACAGTAAGACTACGAGTTGATGGTGTGAATCCAGCTGACCCTCTCTCAGATATACCACAGGCCAAGATACCAGTCTTAGGAATCAAATCGACAACTTCGTAGTAGCTGAGACAAAACTCCAGCAAGTCACCAACCCTTCAGGTAGTATTGGCTCTGGCGGCTTGGGTGAGCCCAAGTTCAACATCGACGGTTCAGCTTACACTGGACCTTGGGGGTATGTCAATGTTTCTCATTGTAACCCATATCGTACTGACCTCAACCGACTATTCCAGGCGCCCTCAAAGAGGTACCCTGATCCAAATCATACTACCTTTTACATTTTTGCTCAATTACTCATCTCCAGATGGTCCAGGTCTCCGATCAACCGTACTCATTACATGGGCCAACTACTTACGCTCTACGGGAAACACCACTTACGTCTCCAACACTCTTTGGTCAGTTATTCAACGCGACCTCAACTACGTTGCTGGATACTGGAATCAAACAACGTAAGGTATTGGGTTGAGTCACCTAGACTGTCAGCTGAACCCCTACCTAGGTTTGACCTGTGGGAAGAAGTTAACTCTTCCTCCTTCTACACAACCGCAGTACAGCACCGCTCGCTTCGTCTAGGTGCAACTCTCGCTTCCGCTCTTGGTCAAACGACCTATGCGGCGGCATACACGAAAGCTGCCGATGACCTACTTTGTTTCCTTCAGGTCAGTCTCATCAATCCACCTGATTCTCTGCGTTTACATGCCTCTAGTCTTACTGGAATCCCTCTGGCTATGTAACATCAAACACTGGCGGCGGCCGTTCTGGAAAAGACTCAAACTCTGTCCTCGCTAGCATCCATACATTTGACCCTGCTGCAGGATGTGATGCTCTTACCTTCCAGCCTTGCTCAGACCGCGCCCTTTCCAACCATTTGATTTACGTCAAATCATTCAGTATCTATGCCATCAACTCTGGCATCCCTTCCAACCAAGGAAGTGCTGTGGGTCGATATCCCGAAGACGTCTACTTTGGCGGAAACGTAGGTCGATCACTCTACTCCGGCTTTTTAGTCCTAACTGTCGATTTCCTGACAGCCCTGGATTCTTTCCACTCTCGCCGCTGCAGAACAGTTATACGATGCCCTCATCGTGTGGAAACAGCAAGGATCCATTACCGTCACCTCCACCTCTCTCGCTTTCTTCACCAACCTCGTTCCTGGAGTTCCCACAGGAACATATTCGTCGAGCTCCTCTCAGTTCGCCTCTATTATCACAGCCGTCAAGAACTATGCCGATGACTTTATCTCGGTAGTCGCCAAATATACTCCCCCAGGTGGAGGACTCGCGGAGCAGTTTGACCGCAACACTGGCTCTCCATTGAGTGCCGCAGACCTCACTTGGAATTACGCGGCGCTCCTTACGGCTAACGGCAGAAGGGTTGGCGACGAACCCGCTAGCTGGGGAGCAAAAGGTCTGACCGTACCTTCTTCGTGCCATACGCCATCGAGTGGTTCAGGAACTGTCGCTGTGACATTCAAAGTGACCGCGACCACTTCATTCGGACGTGTGTAGATTCGTTCATTTGAGGAGATGAGTCGAGCTGATATTGGCGGTTAGAAAACATTTATATTGCAGGATCTCTCGACCAGCTGGCACAGTGGTCGAGCAGTGGTGCTTTGCTCCTGTCTTCCGCGAGCTATCCTGTGTGGAGTGGTGAATACGATTTCATTTTTCGCCTGTACATCCGTGATGCTGAGTTGTCTGCTCATCAGTTACTGTCAACGTCCCGACCAACACGTACTTCGAGTATAAGTTCGTCAGAAGCGATGGGTCCACTGTCACCTGGGAATCGGACCCGAACAACTTTGTCGTGACACCGGGGAGTGGATCATTGACTGTGAACGATTCATGGAGATAGAGAAGCAGAGAAAACAATGTATGCCTAAAATGTCTGCTTGCGGTCTTCGTGTTTCAAATTGTACAGTAATTTACTGCCTTCTTATCATATCATATACCGTATCATTATCAAATCTTAAAGTGCTCGGCTTCCACCTGAAGGGCCAAGTATCGTAACTGGACTGGAGTAAAACTAGTTTGACTGAGGTTTGGTCACCTGCCATCATTCGTGTATCAGACAATGTATTGAGTACCCCTGCCTAGCGCGAAAGATAAAGGCAAACTGTGGTGACTTGGCAGCATCAGCCTCGCGGAGGCTAGAAGAGTGGAGCTCAGGTCTTATGACTTCTGTATCGAATTATCCCTATCGCCCGTTTCCAAAAGATTGTTCGGTGGTCCTGACCATCCGTGACATGTCTAGATCTCCCAGAAATCGCCCTTGACTATGATCTAAATGAAAAGCACCATGCCGGCTTTTGAAGGGATCATAAAACGAATTCGAATCTTCTGCGTAGATATGTAGATATCTGATCACGATCTTGATTACCCGGTGTACAGTAGATGATCGTCAAGTGCAAATGTATACTTTAGGGTGTTATATCAGAGCGTCCTTGGATAACCAAGGCAGTAACTTACAGTAAATGAATTTGAGAACGGATAGTGAGGGGGTATCTTGTAGCTGGTTGCAGGTATCCATGAATGGCTGAGTCGTGCGCGATGAATCAAGTCAGTGGAGTTGACGATATGTGCCTCCCAAAAATCGAAAACCGAGAAAAACAACCGTCTCCTTCGTCGAAGGTTTTTTGTTTTTGTTTTTTTGGCCCAGTTCACACCATATCCTCCTTGACGAGCCTCCTCCTCCCCTCCGTACACTTCCTCAAATACTCCTTGGCCCGTTCCACGAAGAGCTCACACCCATCAAACAGATCCTTCGGCAATAGATCCTTCCTCTGGTCCCACGGCTTCACATCGACGCTCTGGCACTGATCCAGACACACAAGGATCATCCCAAAGCTATACGCGTCCGCCAGCCTCGGATCCTGACACTCCCCGCGCAGAATCTCCGGCGCGGAGAACGGCCGCGTGCCCGGGTGGATCTGCTCGTATCGCGGCACGGGCAGCTTCACCGGCGGCGGATTGTTCTTCTTGTGCAAGAAATCGAACGGGTCGGCGGGTTCCTCCTCGGGTGACGCATATATTGAGTCTGCAGAAACGGATCGCCCAAAGTCGAGGAGCTTTATGGTGTCCGTCACGTTGGTGACTTGGATATTGAGCAGGGAGAGGTCGCCGTGGCTGAGTCGGTACGAGTGGAGGTGGGTGAGCCCGTCGAGGAGCTGGTTATGGTAGTCTATCTTCTTTTCCCTCGACAGAGGCGGTCGAGCGATCACGACATCGTAGAGTGTCCGGCCGTCAAGGTACTCGAGGACCATCCCGACGTTTTCGAGCGACCCGAGAAAGGCACAGATGTTCCTGTGACGTGCGAGGGTCGTGTACACCCTGAGCTCTGCAAGGAACTGCACGGCCACGTCGGATGCGTTGGAATGCATCTCCCCGTTGATCTCGAGCTGGACGATGTCGGGCTTTTTGACGACACATTTGAAGAGCTCCGAGGCAGAGCCCCGTGCGCATGGTAAGAGGCTGGCGGTGGGATTGGGTGGCGCGCTGTAGGCTGTCGGTGTGGGGAAGGAGAAGATGGAAGCTGGGTGCCGCGAGGGTTTGTAGAGGGGCGATGGGAGAGGAGACTCTGGGAGCTTGGGTTCGGCATGCTGTTCGTCGTATAGGTAGCGGTATACTGAATTGACATCTTTCTCCTCTAGTGCGTTGAAGTTATTACGGGGATTATTTTCTTCCTCCTCGTCCATCTCAACTTTTTGTATTAACGATGATCAGAAATGGAGCGGATAGCATGACATCTCTACCACACTCACCCATCCACCAGTTTTTCTTGGACGTCAAGGTGATGCGCTTTACATGGACGGTTGCAGCTCCTGTCTGCACCCGGTTCTGAGGAGGGGACATGATGATCGGTGTCTTTGGTTGCTCTGTCGAGGTCGTCACGGCATTGGTGAATGCCCTGTTGAATGCTGGACGTCCAATCTGATTCTGCGCCATCTTCTGCGGCGAGTCGTTATCTACACAGCGATGATGGGCAAATAGAGATCAGGTGTCGGAGTGGCAGTGGGGCATATAAAAGTAATCGGTTCTCATAATGGAAAAGGTCTGAGAGACGCGTCCGACCATCGATGCGCAACAAGTCATGCCACAGTGCAGACTCAGAGTTGGTCGGCTTCTATGGAAGGTCATGAAACGTTAACAAGGCCGTGTGATGGTACTAGGTAGCTCTATAGAGTCCATGAATATAAAATCATGATCCTAAAGGTAGTCCGATAATCGTGCATAGTGAGTGTCATCAGTAGCGAATGTCCCAAAGAATAGTCTGTGGGGAGAAGAGAAAGGGTATGCCAAAAGTAGTGTCCAATGCCTAGAACCGCATAAAGTCCTAAACAGTCCGACCCTGGACGCTAGAAGCCTGGAACTTGCACCCACGTCGCCCGGAAGAAATTTTACCAATGAACGACAACAGCGCCTAGAAGGGCACCCCACATCACAATACCCCATTGCCATGGGACGCAGCCACGAGATGCAGCACTCGGGTTAGTCGCCGTCGAACCGGATGTCTCGTTTGTCACTATCCTCGATTCCGGTAGATCGCCTACAGCCAGAATCGCCTGAGCCCCAAGCTTTCCTGACCCGATCATCACCTGCGCACCGAGGGACGGCACACCATTGACGACGACGAAAACGAACGCCGGTCCAGGCGCCAAGATCGCTGGGTTCGGAGGAACTTGGCCAACATGCAGCACAGCGGTCTTGTTTATCTCGTAGCCTGTGTACGTCGATTGGAGCTGAAGATAGCGTTGTCCCATGCTCTGTCGTTTCCATGAGCTCTGGCGTCACGAGAGCCGGACAGAGATCGGACGTACCATCGCATGAGTGGAGAATCCCGGTCGGATGATAACGACAGACGCCGTCTTGACATTCGCAAGATCCCCAAAAAGATCGTTCGAGTCCAGGGTAACATGAAAAGCGGAACCGCCATAGGAAAGCTGCCGAATTAATCCGATGGGTTGCGGACGTCGTTTATTGTAATATAAGGGGAAGAATCGCTCCGTACGATACTCGGTCTTGTACTCGACGTCCGTGGCAATGGTATAGTCAGAATTCGGATTGGAGCCAGAAACGAGAACAGAACCTGTAACCATTAGCTCAATGACTGCGGTAACAGAATCATCCCGCAGGGGTCACTACGCACCATCAGGTAATAGGACAGCGGCGGAGTGATACATGCGAGGCACGGTAGTTGCCGATAAACCTTCCCTTGACCATCGTTGGCCCGCAGGTGCATTAGGATCGTAAATCACGGGAACCAAGAGGGGAGAATCTGCATATGACTGCCCAATAGCCCATGTTTGATTACCATATCCGGCAGTACCTAGAAAAAGAAAGACCTGTCATTCAGATACTCATTCTGAAGAGCACAGCATTTTGAGATACCTAGGGCAGCACCATTGATGCAAATAATCTTGCCATCAGGGAGAAAGACGAGACTACCCATCGATCGTCCTTCAGGAAGAGGGTCTTCTTGGACATAGGAAGTCGAAAAATCAGGGGTGATCTTGACGCAAGATGGTAAAGTAGGATTTTTTGGAATTATCCAGGTGGGATCAATCCACCTGAAAAGCAGATAAGGGCCAGATTTGTGGCGGAATGGGGAGGTTAACGAACTGATTTGGTTGAACATTTGCTCCGCCACAAAACATGATCGTGGCAGTCCAGTTGTTTGCGGGCGTGAGGGGCAACATGATCGTTCCGGCACTAGCCGGATATGTTCGAACTGCATCCGGGACATTATCCAATGGTGTCTCCTTGTTCGTTCGGTAGTCTAGAAGAGCTGTCTCCCAGTTGGATTGTAGCAGAATCTTCCCTGATGGTAAGAGCCAGGTGAGCGGATATAGATTAGCGGGCAAGGTCCGAGCAAGAATGGGAGAGTTGATGGGGGTTCCAGTGGGTGGGAAGAACTCGTACGTGGGGACAGTCTGTAAAGCGTCATTGACATAACCGCCGTTTCGACATCCGCCAAGCTAGAGCAGCAGTCCAAGTAAGTAATGCTGTATGGGTCGATGGCCAAAATATAATCACGATTATGAGGGTCCCGTCTTCTAAAGTCTCTCTGATAAAAACGGGTCAATAACGGAATGAAAGTAAAAACCCGAAAAAATCTCCATACATTGTTGGGTACCATCTCTGATCGGCTTGAAAGGGGGACAGGGTCCAATCGCAAACGCCATCGTCGCTTGGATTCAATAGGCTGGAGGGTGGTACGTTGTAGGTTTTAAGATGTTGAGGGAATCGGGACAACACACGAACCGAATACTAGGGAAGGAGAATGGTCTGAGTGTGCGACTCTGGATTAGAATCAGACTCACGATTGTCTTCCATCCGGATCATTAAACGGCCCTCCGCCTGTCTGGCTTGTTGCCTGGGCACCGCCATAGGTGACGGCCTGATTGCCACCAACATTCACCCATGTACCATTTCCCAGCACATTACCGCCCTGAAAATCATTCAGTAGTTTGCAAAGACGCCGAGAATGCCACGTACAGCACAGAACGTGTTGGTCATCGCATCCATCGTCCTCTGGGAGCTTGAAGCCAGAGTTAACTCTAAAGCAGGGTCAGTGCCGCTAACCACGCAGTGAGTTGTGACGCACCAGATGCCCATGCCGGATGCCCACCTACGCCTGCCGGGTTATTCTCTACCTTATCAATGAAATACGCATTATTCTCTGTGCCGAGGAATAGCTACGATGAGTTGCAGACATGTTCATGCATCAAATGGCGGATCGACTTGCTTGTTGTGCGCTGACTAGACTGTTTCCTATGATGGAAAACTGGCCCGCAACGCCGGAGAAAGTCGGCTGGCCAGGCTGGGGAATCGTAGGGATTTGAGCGACGGAGAGCACGGCCAGCGTGGGTAGGGCGAGGAGGCCCAGGTATAGGCTGGAAGGCATGGGGGGAGGGGGGGAGGGGTATGGGGGTATAGATGGAGAATCAGATAGAGGCTGTGGTTATCAAGGCCGTCAAGGTCTTAACTGGCACGCGACGAGTACGGAAACGTGCTTGGCAGCCGGCACGATACTCGGAGAATCGAGTCTTATCCGAGAATGTTTCCAGGACCCTCCAGGACCAGAAGGAGGCATGAACGCGACCTATATATAGATCGATCGCCATCGAGGAGGTCTGCGGGGCGACTCGTCGATTACGGAGATGGTCGATCGTTTCGGCGATGTCATGAGGTTTTGGCCATCAATTTCGATGAGGTCCACTCCAAGTGCATTCATACATGTTACCCTGACCAAGCTCTGACCAGCTGACCCGCCAATCATACATCATGCCCCCTATTAAGCTGTGTACAACGGCCATGCCTCCCCCTGGCCGCATACTCCGAATTTAAGCCGTTGCGTTCTTGTGCCACACTGCACGGTCATGGGCCCGGGCGCATCCGACATCATACACACCTTTACTAAATCTATTCTATCCTATTCATACAAAATATGCTACAGGTGTCTCACGAATTAGTGTACATCCCACAACATACAGGGTCGATAACGTGGAAGATGGTGTCGAAAAATATGAAGGAAACGTACGATATGCTACTCTGAGTGCAGGGATAAGTTCCCACATCTATACGTGGAAACGGGCATGTCGGGCAATGAGAGGTATTTGCTCGACATTCGAGGAAGGTCGCATAAGCGGTTCGGACGACAGTACGACTAACGTTGGACGCCTGCCCTGCCGAAGCGTGATTTTGACTGATGCATTAACTGTCCCTGCAGTATCTGTCGAGCAGATGTGTGGATATCCTGACAGATGTAGTCAACAGTCCCCTCTGTGATTGTGTCGGGGCAGACATGAACATATGGCCTCACCACACATGCTCGGGGATTATCAAATAAAGTAATCAGTCAGCGCCACTTCAAATTCAATGCACAGACAGACTCGGAAGCTGACCAAACGCCCCCGGGCCAATCTAAGCACCCTAGGCCTCATAACACTTGGAGCGTGCTCCATAACTTGAATAGTAATCCCTGAATCCCCGTTTTTAATGAGTAGAATTGAATGGCATTGAAGCATAACAGTAGGTCCGATATGGTGTAACGGCTAACATTGCCGCCTTTCATACTGTAAGGTCGCGGCAGCTCGGGGTTCGATTCCCCGTATCGGAAGTTTCAATTTTTACTTCCTTAACATTCGTAAGGACGAACGAAGGGTATCATACAGGAAGGCACTATAAACATCACTTTGAAGGTTCTGAACCTAACGATCGCAAGGGATCAGAAACAAGTACCCAAGTGTGTGTTGGCGGTCGTCATATAGAAAGACCGAGCAAAGACAGATCCCCATGTGTAAGTGCAGGTTGATTGGATGCGCCGAAAATCCATGACGACAAAGTCCATAAGGGCTGCTGCCGTGATTTTGTCGCAGGTGCTGATGGAGCTGAGAGAAGGTGAAATTATCAGGTACGACTTTGAATGGTTTCCAGGCAGCAGTGCAAGCCGACATGACCGAAGCTACACGATATTAGACAATGTTGGGGCAGCAGCTTGGAAAGCATACGGGTCTAGACGGGTGGAGACGGTGCAGATGGGAATAAATAATGATGTCATTAGATTTGTTCTCCATCATATTCCTACGCCACCTGTAAACAACAAACAGATCCTTGATTTGTGGGTTGAAGTGGAACGGCAATGGAGTAGTCATCGCCCCTCTCTATTTGTTTGATTCATCACCAAAACGACGGTCCACGGTCCAGCGAGTCCACCCAGCAGCCGTCCTCCTCCGCCCCCATGCCCTCTGCAATCCGCCAGGCGGCCTTGGTGCTCCCCCCTGCACCTGTGGAATCCGATTTGTCGGTCGATAAGGAGCTATTGCACCGCTGGTCTTTGAACAACACCCCATACGGTGCGTATTTTCGTCCCCACATTTGCGCTTGGCTCTCCTTCTGTCGCGGTCACATATCCTCAAAAGCTGTCTTGCTTGCAAAATGCCACGAGGACATTGTCGTCCTTCCTTGCTACCATTTTATTGGATTTTATTTCCTTTCCTTTACTCCCCATGCGTCCATGCATCTCCCATGCCGTCACATCAAGGATTGCTAATTTCCATTTTACCTCTCGACCACATTTGTGCTCAGGTACCCCATCCGCAACTGCACTCCGCTCTCCGCCTTATCCTAGGCGACAAGCATCATTTGACTCTCCAAGAGAGGTTCCTCTACCTACCTCCAACATGTCATCAACTTCGACTTTGACAACCCCTTCCGCTACCTCTTCCCATGCAAGAAAACAAGAGTCGTTGATGAGGATGCAGGACTTCACTGGCGATTACTTCTCTTCCGACTCGTATCCACGCCGTACCTCGCTGTCTACCCGATCTTCCCTCTCCCCTCCACTACTTTCGGCCTCAGCTTCAGGGTCGTCCCCGCACCATCATAAGAACAGCGGCTCGTACAAAAGTGGCAGGTCCGGGTCTACGGACGGAGATGGCAGCAGCAGCAGCAGTATCATTGGCTCCGGGTCGGACTGGACCCATCAGACTTCACCTTCGCCACCTCCTGACGAACGATGCTCGAGCTCCCCTGAGGATAAAGAGCTTGCCGGATTAATGGCAGGTCAGCCAAACAGCGCGCACTCTTCGGATCTAGCCTCGGCGCAGCCTGCTATTTCCACTTTAGGAAGATCAATGACGACATCACTTTCACCCCCCTCACAGCTCCGAACTTCGATGACGAATCATTCCACATTAGGATTGCGATCCTCGCCGAATTCTACACCTCTTTTTCCTCTTCCACGACCTCTTTCTCTTCCGCATGTACCTTCAAGTCCATACGCATCCAACTCTCATATCATGAACAGCGCAATGACTCCCGGCGCGCAGGATATAATTTCCAGTGACGCAGACCCGACGACACATTCAGGATGGCCGGATCGTGGTTCTTCCGCTAGTTTGCCCCTGCCCAAGCATATACCTTTCCACGTATTGCCGAGGGCGGATCATCCCTCTCCTCACACCACCTCAGACGAGGCCCAGTTGGGAGTGTATGACCCATATGCTGGTGCCGCACATGCGGAGCGGGTGAGGTCAACACATGAGAAGGAAGTAGGAATGCGAATGCAGCGCTCATCGCAGTCTCTGTGGGGCACGGAATCCAGACGTGCGGGCGAGGCCACCACTTCACGACAGGCCGGAGAAGGCTCTCCCTCACCTCCTCGAGAACCAGCTCGCTTGTCAAACACCTCAACGGCTCCGACTCTAGGGTCACATGCTCTGAATTATTATTCTCGCAATCACTCGCAATCACAACTTCAGAACGACTCGGCCGACTTGCCTGTTTTGTACCCTGCCCCGGAACCGCCTGTAATCCTTTCTCCGACTGCAACCCCGGGGCCTTTCTTGAGCCATGCCCCTCCACCGCCGGATTGCTGGATTGAGGTGGAGACCATGCGGACAGAATACAAGCTCACGGTCCGATTGCCTGGATTCGCCAGGGATGGAATTATGTTGTCGACAAAGCGGAGGAGGGTATTACATGTGGTAGCTGATTCATGGGAGAATGGTGGCGGTGAGTATTTAACATTTTCCGGTGCGGCCCTCGAGTCTCGCTGAGACGGCTTGTGAATAGGACATTTCGAGCGTCGGATTGCATTCGGGTATGACGCAGACCTTGTGCAGGTTCGTGCAGAGTTTGACGGTGAGATGCTGAATGTCAAAATTCCGCGTCGTCTGCCGCCTGTGGAGATATGGGCCACCCGATACGGATCTACGGGGCGCTTGAATTAATTTTTGTGGCAGCCCGATAGGAACATAATCCACTTATCCGAGAATATTGCCCGAGAGCACTGGATCCGTCCACACTCCAACCTTGATTATGGAGTATCATGACAGGGCAATGCCGGTCATGGAGGATGGAAATTTTTGGTGTGGATGTAGATAGCGCCTCTTTGTCCTGGAACCTGGACCTGGACATCTTCTCATTTCCGTTTACGAAGCACGATATTCAGGTTTTTTTTTTTGTCCACTTTAAAGTCTTGCTGCGAATCCATCTGCACATTTAAATCAGTCAATGAAGCATAGTCTCTTCTTCTGTATCAATATATCTCCACTGTGTTTCTTCGTGCATCATCTTTAGAAAACTTAATACGCAACAGGACTTATATTCTGACGGCGAGATGGGAAGGTTGGAGCCTGGAAGGCTGGAACCCACCGTTGCCGGAATCGTTCAGAACTAGGGTCCGATGATGAATCGATGACGGCTGAAGCTCGCCCGGCGTCGAGGTTTCCCAAGGTTTCCTTTTGGAATTGTCGAGAATTTTTTTGCCGTTCGGTCGCTCACAGTTATGTACTAAATGACTGACTGGCGCGGCCGAGTCGGATTTATCATGACGCTGACTCCACCATGTACTGTAAACAGAGATACTTTACTCAGAATAAACTTCTTATTTGTGACGATCCATACACGGCATCTGGAACACGGATCAGCCATATTTCTGACGATTCTCATTTTTGGTGATAGCATCCCAGTCCAATCCTAGTCGAATTCGTCTGCGTCCTCAGATGGACCAGGATTCCAGGTGGGGCCCGGATTCGTATGTTCGGTTTGTGTCGATGCCTTCGTTCTTGCCGGCTTCGTCTGGTGGATTGAGCTGTTCCAAACTTCCAACTTCCTCAGCCTGAGCAGCTTTGTTGAACTCTAAGGGTGTCGTATTGGTACACAAAGAGACAAAATTTCCTAATTTGATCGTGGTATGAGTTCGAGAAAAAAAAACAAGATTTGTCATTACCCACTGGAACGCCTGTAATGTACCACAACAACGCTATCAGTATCCTCGCGGGTATGGTGTCCACTGCTGTATCTGCCCACGTTCATCACTGACACGTCTTTGTGCAGGGAATAGCCACCCTGAGCTCGCCCAAGCTGTGGCTGAGCGGTGAGCTGCTCCTCTACAAGTCGCAGCTTATGAGGCAGTCCATGAACGAGCGGTTACTTCCCCTATGCCAGGCTCAACGTGCCCCTTGTCCCCGTCACTGTCAAAAAGTTCTCCAATGGCGAGGTCAACGTCAAAATAACCGAGTCTGTCCGGGAAGAGGACGTATTCATCATCCAGTCTGGATGCGGCGACGTCAATGACAACCTTATGGAGCTCCTCATTTTGATTTCGGCCTGCAAAACCGCCTCTGCGCGGAGGATCACCGCTGTCATCCCGTGTTTCCCATACGCGCGTATGGACAAGAAGGACAAGTCGCGAGCACCGATTACCGCCAAGCTGGTGGCGAACATGCTGACGGTGGCGGGTTGCGACCACGTCATCACCATGGATCTTCATGCCAGCCAGATTCAGGGGTTCTTCGATATTCCAGTCGACAACCTGTTTTCAGAGCCTCTCATGATCGCTTACATCAAGCGCAGCATTTCAGAGTGGCAGAATAGCATCATCGTCAGTCCGGATGCTGGTGGAGCCAAGCGGTGAGTGAATCCTTTTCCCGTCGTCTGTCTTGTTCCTTATCATTTTTTAAAACGTGTCAGAGTCACTGCTATCGCAGACAAGCTCGGGGTGGACTTTGCTCTTATACATCGAAAACGGGATCGCAAGTCTGAGGCCGCCCCTGAAAAAATGGAACTCCTTGTTGGGGACGTCAAAGATAAGGTAAGACCCGATAGGACCGCCACCTTCTAGCCAAGCGATCACACGTTCGTTCCGCAGGTTGCTATTCTCGTAGACGACATGATCGATACTGGAAGGACATTAACGCTCGCCGCACAAATACTAAACGAAAAAGGGGCTAAATCAGTATATGCTCTCGTATCACACGGTAAAGCTTTAATGCTTCCGTTATTTCCACCGCCCGCTCACCGCTTTGAATAGGTTTGTTGTCGGAGGTGAACATGGGACTAGTACAATCATTACCTATAAAAGAACTCGTGGTGCGTGGATACACCTTTATGCGGTACAGAGGTTTTTCCGGGGTTGACGTCAAATCTGACAGGTTACAAATACGATTCCACAAGTGAAGCATTCAGAGGGTTGTGCCAAACTTGTGACGCTCGACATAAGTCCGACTATTGCTGAGAGCATCCGGAGGACCCACAACGGAGAGAGTATCAGTCTGTTGTTCGGCGACTGGGCTGAAGCCGGAAGCATCAGGACTCTGATCTAGCGTCTATAGGCTATGCGTATAGCATGTCGTGCCCTTCGGTATGGCGCATCACCATCAAGCATACCTTTCATCCATTGTAATAGAATCATACCTACATAGACCACTCACGGGCTTGTTAGAGATGTTATACTGGCAGCTGGCTTGCATTGGAAAAGTATTTTAATTAGAATTTAACAAAATAATTATGTAATTATATGATTCTATTGTTTTGCAGAGCCAGCTTGCAAAGATCTAGAAAAACAGCCTATACAGTATGCTTTGGGTTGTGCACGGCTTCTGGGGACAGCAACTTCAATGCGACGCCCTGAGGCTCTCGTTTGATTCTCTGGATCTCTTTCTTCCATGGTTTCTCAACAACTGTACGACTTTCGGAAGACTTCCTCACATTGCACCATATTTGTCCTACAGTAGTGGGCGTCAATGGTCTCCTCGAAGTCCGCAACCCCGAGTCCTCAACGTCACCACTCCCTCAAGATCAATAGCTGTTCAGATCTCTACACCCAAATTGGAGGGCTGGTCGCCACTCATAGGTCCGCAGGTCAAGTCTTCTAGCTCGTAATGCTTGTCTGTTCGGCCGAGGCCGCTACTCTTGGATTCAAGAGCTATCACCATCCAGGTTTCAAATCACTGGATCCCGGAGTTTGGTGCAGGATCCTCGTCTTCCGTTATCCGTTCGTCGCTGTTTCTTGCGTCTGAGATGCTAGATTCTTCGATATATAACAAGTATCTCCCGGTACATTACGATCCCCCTCCTACCCTTGTGGCACCCCCACCAAATTCAACCACCCTGACAGCGACGCAAACCGCAACTCTTATATTGCCTGGGCTCTCATCCATCGGATCCATTTCTCCCGTTGCAGTTCCAGCGTCGAGGCCGACAACGTTGACCACGCTCACGATCTCCCCATCCCCTGGTGTCCCTACTTCCCGAGTCGACAATCACAAGAGATCGCAGTTGTCTTCTTCCCGAACCCAAGCAGTATTTTCCAACATAATGTCAAGTATTCTCTCCCTCTCACTGTATCTGAGAATACTGAGAATCAGTCACATTGTGGCACAGTCCTTCCCGCATTTATAGATGTATGAACTATTCCCCTAGGTATTATTTCATGATACAAATAGGTGATGTACAATAATCGTCCTTTATCCGTCGGAATATCAGTCAACCATAGGGAGCATCTCTCCGCGCCAGATATTCTCCCCTACCAACCAGAGCTTCTTTAAGCGTACCAATCTAGGGGGATGACCATGAGGTCCCAGGCGAATGCCCGGCGCCCGGAATCTGTCCTCGTATGCCTAAGATCCATGTCAGCTTGGTCACAAGTAATGAACAACGAGAGGGAGTCCTCACCTTGATGACGAGCATGAAATCGTAGAGCACTCGCTGGACGAAAGCCATCATACTGCCCTTGTGCTCGCGTGGAATGGGGACCCTGAATCGGCGGTTCAAATGGTCGTATCCCGGCCACTGCACCGAAGAGGGGATCAGTTTCTTTTCTTTTCTTTTAGTTCTCGATGAGACTCACGTCGACGATGAAGATGGCCGGTCTGGCAATGAGGTATTTGTGAAGCTGTCTTTCATCTGCAAAGCCCGCGAGCATGAGCGTGGGCGCCATCGCGGCTTCGGCAGCGTTTTGCGGGAAGAATTCTTTGAAAGCGGCGCTGTCTTTGTGGGCGGCGTCACGGTTCGTGTTGGACGCGATGAGGATTCCGAAGATTGGTCTCCAGCCGTTCTCGACTTCGTCGACGAAAGCCCTGAAAGACGGGAGGATGGGATGCTGGGTGGAGTGACCGGTGTGTTGGACCTGGTTCTGGGTCGGATCCCCGGCGACGTACTGGACGAGATGTCCGGCGCTGTCTTTGTGGGCGGAGTCACGGTTCGTGTTGGACCCAGTGAGGATTCCGAAGATTGGTCTGCAGCCGTTCTCGACTTCGTCGACGAAGACCCCGAAAGACGGGAGGATAGGATGCTGGGGGGCTCCCTGGGTGGAGTGACCGGTGTGTTGGACCTGGTTCTGGGTTAATTCTGCCGGGTATTGGGCAGACGCCGGATACTTGGTATCCGCTGGGATGGACTGGTCCTTTCGTTGGGAGCGAGGCATTTAGGTATGGATTTCAGAGATGGGGAGAGTGTTTCTTTAGTGAGTTGGATTTCATTGCCCCTGCGTTCTTTTATAGAGGTGTGGTCAAAGCGAGAGGTAAGAGCCCTCGAGCCATCGAGAGCTGTTCTGGCCAAAGCAGGTGCGTACATCCTTATTATTCGAGGAGGGTATGGTTCTGCAGTGGTGCATCGGGTCAAAGCGAACATGGACATGGACAGTATCAAGGTCTCGTCTATTTTGTTTCTGTGGTTATTGTGTTCGAGTACGGGAGGTCAATTTGGTGACAAAGTGGGATGGGAATTTGAAATTGCCCATAACGGTAATCCTTGAAGTGGATGACCACACGCCACATATTGTAGGCCCAAATTTCAAGGATTGTCGTGGAGTGCGTAATAATCTATGCATCGCGTTAACAAGAGCATTGTAGTGATATGGTACTTCTGCTGAGAATCGACATGGCCTTTTGACATGGTCGCTCTTAAAAGCTTGAACAATTGTGCGACAAGCTTATGTACAACTTGAAGGGATTCAAACGTTCAAAGTCAACGGGCACCCCAAATCAAATACATAAATCATTGATTACAGAGTTACAAGCGCAATTACCAAGGACATTCGACGTTGACAACTTGTTTAGCTACGGTAGAGGAAAAGAGACTTCTGTCTGCCAATGGTATTCGCTCCGACTATATATTTCATGTAGTCGGAGAATTTTGGTTGAGACGAAGAGAGGACCAAGGCGAATTCCAGGTCCCTGGAAATCGTTGCAATGTTCCTGTACGTGGAAGGTCACCGATGTAAATATAAGTTTTTAATGCAGACCCTTAGAAGACGAACATCAATGAATCGTTGCCAGATGGACACGATCTGGTACGCCATCTCTCCGACCTTGTATGGTTCGTTGTATATATCTCTGAAAGCAATCTCGTATTTCCATTGGAGGTGTTTGTAACCTTTCCACTTGATGCATTGCATTCAGACGGTGCTTCCACCCGAAAAGATGATTCACGTACATGAATATGCAGATAGTGTGGACGCTGTGGGTTTAACAACGTTGCGTGCATATGAGGAGGCAGAACATCCTGGATTGAACGGTGGGAATTTTGCACGTCCGTCTCGTAGAATTCAATGCATCTTGGAAAGGCTACGCCAACGCCGTCGTCGTCGTCTCGACTGGAAAAGAAATGTATTGCGGGAGCTCGATAAATGTTCCTGAATACAACTTGAGAACGTCCGCCGCGCTGATCTTGCATAATGTCGGGATTCGGCGGAGAAGAGCGATGCACGTGAAAGGTAATCACAGGCGCGGCTGGGTATACATTGTGGGGTTGTGCCACTGGCTGCGAGTAAGGGGTCGAATAAGCCGTGACGGTCGACATCATCTGAGAAGGGATCATTGATTCCTGAAGCCCATGGACGATCGTGGTGATTTATAGACGTCGATGTGCAGACAAAGGGAGAACAGCTTTGGCCAGATCCCAAATTGATGCCACCCCTCGAAAGGACAAGAGCCACTCGAGAACCCCAGAAATGAGGATGCACAGCAATCGGGGAAGTCCTTGTATCGAGAGCCACTGGCTTTGCGCAAGATAACAACATGAGGGTTGAAACCGCCGTAATTGGCAGGCGACCGATCACCGTGACAGTGGACGTCGCCTCGGGACGTTTTAGACTTTGCAGAAAGATAAGACAGCAATCAACTCTGGGCGATCTCTTCGGTATGAGCCATCATGGGCATTGGGCACCCTTTGAACAATGGAGATCCTGTGCAACTTCGGACACGTGAACTCCGCCAGTTTTCCACCCGATATAATCGCCGTGGCTGAAGCCGGAATCAATGTGAGGACGCCGCATTCCATTTTCCCCGACACTGAGTCTGGATATGGACCGGTTTTGGACTGACTCAGAGAACGTTGATTGAGTTGTTACTACTTAGGAGTCAGACCGGTTTTGCTCCGAATCCTGCCTCCCCATCCAACGAGTCATAAATTTGTATGTCCTTCATGCTTACCTTCAGTGCTGCGGTTTCACCTCAACATGGTCTCCAAAAACATGAGACCACTACCCACCGCGGTTCTGCTCTTCGCTATTTCTACTTTGGCTATTGCTAGCGCTGCTCCACAAAGGGTTCCTTCTCAAACTGAAGCTATGAACCAGCAAGATAAATGTCAGTCACTCAATTTGCCCGAAGCACTCTCAGTATTCTGATACCCTGTTTTCAGGTGGGATCGACGATGTACGCATAACCTTGCATTTTCTCTGATATATCTCATCAATGCAAATAGAAAATATGTGCGAATCACTCTTCTCTGGCATGAGATCACTGGTAGAGTTGACATACATCAGGCCCGAAGGGTATGATGTGTTGTGGACCCCTCGTCACGGGGAAAGGGGGAACGTGAGTAGGTTTCTCTTAGCGGTAGACCCATCTTCATCCACCGTCCAGTTGCAGGCTGATAGTTCCCGGGAGGGTTTGTGCTTTGTGAATGTGGCGTGTACATTATCAGCGTTTCCATCTATGAGCATATCGTCCGAACAACTATATTCCTATCGTACGTGTCTTCCCTCCCGATTTGTTATGTATAGAGCGAAGTAGCATATCCAACGCACAGATGAGGGACCATATTGTGCTCACTTCAACTCTCAAATAGGGGTTGACTCCAGACCATCGCTCATTTTCAGGAAGGGGAAGACAGGTTTGTCCCGATTCTGTGGTCCGACACAGGAATTGTCCAGGCCTGTGTCTTAGGTTACTCCATAATCTCTCGAGCGCAATCCACACTTCTCCTGGTACTAACCGGATATTGCTGATATTTACTAGGCCATCGCTTCAAAATATATGGTTGACCGTTGAATTAGCTAGCTGGTTAATTGCACCACTGCCGAAAAAACCTTTGGCCCAACTTCGGCCTGAAATCTTCATGCCATTTTCGTGGAGTCTTGTCGCGAGGTAACTGAATATTCAACCATCAGCGCCAGGCAACTCCTGATTACTTACGGCAGAGCAGAGTAATGGATGATGGTAGTCACCTCGTCAACCAGAAGTAAGTAGAGGTATGTAATGAATAGGAAACGGAAAGATAAAGGTCAACCAGCATACGAAATAGTGAGACGAGACATGCAATATGAGGAGAGCGGCCTATGAGAGAGTAGTGTTTGTAACAGGACGTCGTAAAGACGAAGGAGACAAGGATCGATATACCGTGCCCCAAATCCAAGCCGCAAGGTGGATTCCCGCCACATGAAATGCAGTCGTCAAGCGTTGCAGCAGTCGGCGATGATGAATGGGGGTCATGTGCCTAGGATCGTCAAATGTATCACGCAGAGGAGGAACGGGTCCCAGGTAGAGAAGGGATCGACCCGTTGGCCGGTGTGGGCCACCAGAAAAGAAGGTTTTAGATGGCGTGATGGTGTGTCGTCTCGCTCGCCAGGGGGAATTTTACTTATATACGTTGAAGGAAGTGGTTATGGAAGACTCGAGGCCCGCCACACCCGACTCTCGGAGGCATTTGAAATGTGGGCAGTGGACGAAAAGATGGTGTGGTTTCGATTACCCCACAGTGGAAACGGGGTTGGGTGCCGTTTTGTAAAGAAGTGTAAAGAGTAGTGGCAGAATCGAGCAACATCAAGTTGGATGACGGCGGAATACGCAGACGGCGCAAGGGTATAAAGGTAATCAGGTGGGGGGTAGGGTTAAAAAAGGAAGTGTGATATAACGATCGGTGATGGACATGGTTATCGTCGCAAGAAAAGTTCCCAGTCGATGAAGGTGGAGAGATCCTCCATCTAGCGAAGAGATGAACAGCATGAAATCGACCATCGTGAAAGTAGGGACAAGCACAGTGGGTGTCGTCAAAGGGAAGCGCTGGGACTGCGTGGTGACGTGATCCATGGCACGGTTGAGAAGTGCGAGCAGGGTCTGTGAATCAGTATGGGCGTGTACATGAGCTAGAGAAAGGGATGAAGGAAATGAAACTTCAGATGAACCCGAGTTCGTTCGTCTGTTCCTGCCAGGTGAACTCTGTTGTCCACATCGTCTTTTCTTACCCCTTGGGATCGAACCTTCAATATCCATCGACAGATCGAACAGGTGGGGTTAGAGGAGAGGGAGGGACGAGCGAGGCGAGAGGCGGTATTTAGGAGGCGGACGGAGTTCAAGTGATCAGAGAAAAGACTCTAAAGAGAGACCAGTTATGGGAGCATGTGATCGGGAGTCGGGCGAGAAAGTGGAGCTACGAGGATGGCGTAAGCCTCGCCCCGGAGAATGGAGGAGGCAGAGACAAGGCTTGCAAGGAAAGCAGGGGGGATTGAGCCTTTCGCAAGGACGGCAAACGTAATAGAGTTAGGAGAGGGTTGATTAGGTGATGGAGAGTTGGAGATTGTGATGGAAGAGGCGTCGGAGGCAAAGGTATAGAGGGGGCTTGGGAAGGGATAGGACGGGAAGGAAGGCTGTGGGTAACGAGGTCAGTTAGTAGGGCCAATGGTAATGGAACGAGGGAATGTTAAAGGGGGTAAGGAGTCTGCGGACGAAGTTACCCATTGACCAACATGGTGGAGGTGCGTGAACTCTTGCAGTGAAGGGACCCAGAACCCGCATTGGTATTTGAAGAATGAGCGATACAGATGGGTAAGGGAGATGTTGCCGTGTAGGATGTGGATCGCGTTGAAGGCCCGAGACTGCGAGGCCGTCGTTGAGACGGATAGCTAGTGCGAGGAGTGCACAATTGAATTGAAACGGCGCCGGCATGTCGAGGTAGTCATGGATTTTGTGTGCCACTGGGCGCGTTGTATGGTTTGCCCTGCGCAGTTACAGTGGCTACAGTATCCAGCAATTTCCCGACCCTTGTTTGATACTCAACCTCCCGGTGGCCTCCATAACCTCCATCCTCGTCTTGTTTTCTCCGATGCCCTTCTTCAATAATCCTAAGGACCTACATTTCACGGGAACCAATATCACCCATGTTGAGGGGGATCAGAACTTCTATGCCAGTCGCGAGAGACGTACGAAACGAGCACCCTCTGATCTTCCCAAGCACATTATTCTGATGTTCCACCTCAGCCATCTATGAATTACTTGCTCCCGCTAAGGAAGCTACGTATGAACGGAGTGGATTTGTAGCCAAATGCCACCCGGGCACTCGGAAGGATGTTATCGCAGAACTGGAGACGTGGGCTGACAACCGCAACCAACCGATTTGCTGGCTCAATGGCCCCGCCGGTTATGGGAAATCGGCAATATCGCACGCCATCGCCGAACGCTATGATAAGGCAGGCAGACTTATCGGAAACTTCTTCTTTTTCCGTGGCCACGGCGATCGAAGCACCATTACGCGTCTAGTTCCTACACTCTCCTTTCAGCTATACCATTGCCTACCAAAGACACAGGCTTCAATTCGGAGTGCCATCAACGCCAATCCACACCTCGATACCATTTCCCTGGCACACCAATTCCAGAAACTGATTATCGAGCCCATTCGTGCGGCGAACACCTCGGATCCTTTCGTTCAGTTGCGGAAGCCACGGATTATTATCATTGATGGTCTTGACGAATGCGACGATAGAGAGTTGATGAAGGACTTATCGAGGCCGTTATCAGCGCATTCCAGGGGAACCAAAGACTACGGCTCCGGGTCCTCATCACCAGCAGAGTCGAGGAGCACATTCGGGAGACCCTTGAAACCTCCACTGCCCGTTCAGTCGTACATCGTTTATCTGTGGGGGACTTTGATGCTCGTGCCGATATCCGGGCCTTCTTTCAGTCCCGCCTTTCTACCACATGTGAAAAAAAACATCGTGTCATGAAGGACTTATCGCCTCAGTGGCTCTCCCAGTCGGATTTTGACTTGCTTGTAAAGAAGTCAGACGGGTCATTTCTCTGGGCGGTCACCTTGATCAAGCTCATCGATGAGCAAGGCTTTCCTGAAGACAATCTCCGCAAGGCGTTGACCTCCAAAGACGGTCTCGATGCCCTTTACGCGCAGGTTTTGACGGACTCTCCTCGCGATGAAAATTTTGACCATGTCATTGACACCGTAATTCTTCTTACGGAACCTATACCTATAGTGTCCCTTGCTCATCTGCTTGGGCTCCGACCTAAGGACATTGTGCAAACATTACTAGGATTGCAGTCCATCCTTGTGATACCTGGAGATGATGACGAACCTATTACGCTCTTTCACACATCACGGCGGGACTTCCTGACATCCCCTGAGCGGTCACACGATTTATTTATTCATCCTCCAACTCGGCATCTGTTCATCACAGCGAACTGCTTGAGGGTGCTGGCGAACCGACCGATCAATGACATTTTCTATAGCAAAAGGGAGATGTATGCTTGTCTTCATTGGTGCCACCACTCTGGGGTGTGACCGGAGCGGGCGAGGATCTTCCAGATTTGTTGTCCCAAATTTCCCTGATAGGTTTCTTGATGGATTTTGTGTGCAAATCGATGGATGTTTGGGTTAATACCTCGGTAGTGAGACGGGAGAGACAACTAGATGCCTTGCGTTCAATAATCTTGGAGTTGATGGTGGGTCTCATGTTTTATTGGTTTTAGTATTGCAATTTCGAGCGATGATCACAGGCTGTACGACACCTGCCGGAGGGTTTGCTGCAGACTTTGGAAGAAGTTGAGAGGAATGCACAGGTGAATGTGGTGTGTGTATTGAAGAACTACTTACTACTTCGGAACTCTGCTTCGCCTTATTTCAGAAGGTATGTTGATTGCTTCTTGGTGTGTAGTATGAATGGTGACAGGTGAGGGGCAATTTCAGGATGTAAGTAGTCCTATGATGCACAACGCAACGACAAAGCTCAATACAGTTGCATGCTTCGTGAACAGTTGGTGAGTGAGCATCTGCCTCAAGGTAAATACTGCACATCTCACGTACTAATCATACTTTAGAAGGTATGTCGGGGCATCTTTCGACTCAGTTCTTTCCCGATCACTCCTTTCTGACGCTCTTGGCCCCCCACCCACTAGGGTGTGCGTCGTCTATATGCCAGATGAGATTTTGCTGACACTGTCGCGACCTGCCCCGATGCTAGTTGTGCGTCGCCTCTTCTCTTCTGTGAATGACATCCTGCTGATGCTCTCATGGCCCCATTCCGCCCCCAGTTTGTGCGTCGTCTCTTCTCTTCGCTGAACGACACCCTGCTGATGCTCTCGCGGCCCTGTTCTGTCCTCAGGATGTGCGTCATCACTTCTCTTCCCCGAATGACACCACCCTGCTCAATCCTGCTGCCCCATTTCATCCTCAGACCGTATGTGATGTGTTCCGTTTAATGTTGACTGTCCAACCACCCTTCATTTCAATCTTCCTCAGATTGTGGGTAGCGGCAGTTATCATTTGCCATGTATATAATTCATTTGGAACAATTTCCTGCTTTAGCGTGCAAGTTGGTTCTTCTCCCATATCACTTCTATATATTGACCATCAGGTTTTCATTTCATTTACTTAGACGGTATGCAGCACTTCTGTTATTATAGGGAATGTTCGAGCTAACATTATTTGCTCCTTCCGATACGTCGGTCTCTACATTGTATCAGTGGAGAAATGGCCGTCTCGGACCCAACCATGCAGAAGATTATACCAGTGCAAAGGTTCAACGTCCAACCTCCGAGTTGAGTGTTAGTCATTTACTCTTCATCTGCCTTGATTTAAATACATTCTTGATTTTCTAGCTTCGATACTTATAGGCATTTGTATTCATTCTCTTACTTAAGCTTGCTGGCTATATGGGTTTCCGTCCAATATATTACTTGTGTGTTTCTTCCATTGTCAGAAACTTTGGTAGCAAGCCAGTAGAGTAAAGTGTCGGCTGCCGCCGACCGAACCCTAAGTTACTTGGGCGATAGCATACTAGTATACAGCAGATAGAAACTACATAGCAACCGTTATAAGTCGAACTTGAATGCGGTATGACATAGATTCCACCAAGCGTCAGGTATGGCTTGATCGCGTGTAACAAGCCTGAGAACTGTTGCCTAGGCACGAAGTCCATGAGCTAGCGCGCCCAGTGAAAAGTAAAAGTTTACTGCTCCAATGAATTAACATGCAACTTACACGCTGTATGTATCATTCTTTACTTGTCAAAATTGAATGAGATGTTTTGCCAAACACTTCGACAGCCTCGCTGGGATCGCGTTTCACTTGGACGAGAACTGCTAATTGGAAGTCGGGTTGCCGCATATGGGTGCTCCACTGAGACACTGCCCGAGAACTTTTGTGAACACATGGAATCGCTTCCTACAGCGAAAATAAGAGAATGGGTTAAAAGGAGTAGACGAAAATGAACATACGTACGACCGCGAACGTTTGAACGTCCAGATCATCCAGCTGTCCATCTAGCCGGATATATCCAAAATGACGACACGGGTATACTTGTGTACTGAAACCAGAGCTATATCCACGAAATGTGCCTGTGACGGGACGCCCTGCAACCTTCATCCAGGAGGGCAGTATATCAGCAGGCATGACAAGCCTTCAAAGCTTCCGCCCGCAGGAATTTTCGAAAGTTCCTAGAGTATCAACGGTGGAGAATATTGGAGCCGTTCAGACGTGAAAACTGATATCTTGGTTTTTGCACGCGATGAATTCCGAAGCGGCACTGAAGGAGACCATTCGCGACTGAGCCCATCCAAGTCGTGAGGATTCGCGTTTAA
>Ga0307516_10000634_pt1 | contig 47490 bp, 63 predicted proteins | sample 19_EM_MG_FD_203310 | JGI IMG/M metagenome (GOLD analysis project Ga0307516, IMG submission 203310) | Populus trichocarpa ectomycorrhiza microbial communities from riparian zone in the Pacific Northwest, United States - 19_EM | ecosystem: Host-associated > Plants > Roots > Unclassified | place... | reverse complement strand
GATTCGTAAGCATGTGATGGTTTAGGAGAGATCAAATGAAATACCTTTCCATCAACTCGTCAAGGGGTATTTCATCCGATTTCCAAGCGCCCTCTTTCTCCCAAGGAGCGGCTTGACTATCCGAACGGCCCGTGTTCTGCGAGGTGATCGAGGCCGCTGTTGACATGAACCGACGCACGATCCTCTTGAAGAGCACCAGCGTGGTAAAGTTGTTCTCGAGCTCCTGAGACCTCGTGCAGGCCCGGAGTTTGGCGAAGAGGAGGATGAGCAAGACGATGACAACGACACGGATTCCAGTGTTGCTGTACAGGGGGCTGGTCGCGCCAAGGGTGGACTGGATGGGAACAGATTCAGGCGGTGTGTCGAAAAGGGAGAGTTGGATTTGTTCGTCGCACGGGATCGAAGACATGGTGGGCGGAAAAGAGAACGGTTTGTTTGGAAGTGACAGGAAAAGTCCAAATTTATAACGCTTTACTTAAGCTCTAAGTTCAACCACGCCCCTCTCGAGGTGCCCAGTCGACCATCTAGAACGCGCCTAGACGCCCTACGAGAACTGGGCCACTGCCCTCTGCCATGCCTCGTCGGTCGACATCTTCGGCTGAGTAACCACAGAACCATTGGGAGGCTCCTCGGTGTCCACATCCATCCTCGAGTCCTCACCCTCCCGCGCATCCTTCTCCTTCTCGAGCTCGAGCTTCCGTTTCTTCGCCAGATGATGGAGGTACGCGAAACTGTGCCTCGGTTTCTGAACCGGTGGGGCGACGTCAACAGGGGGACTCGCGAACCACAGAACCTCGTTTGTTTGCGGATCTCTGTCGAAGTGTTTCGCTACCCAAACGTTTTAGCACAATGCACCCACTTACGTACCAAAACAACGACGCTCACCTGTTTCTGGGGGCAGTTTCTCCAAAATAATGTTTTGTGACCCAACGGCGTTCATCCCGCCAACCGCGCTCAATATAGACCGGTCTTCGTTCGCCTTCCCACCTTGGGATGAGACCGTCCGTTGCAATTGCGCGGTGAGGGGGGGTTGATACTGATAAACTGGCGTTGACCCGGTCGCCGTGCTCGTGGTTGCGGTCAACGGAATGTTGAGCAACGACGTCGCGGTGGCTGGGGTCGGAGGTCCGACATAGACACCCCTACTCGGCCCAGCATAATCCGTTTGGCTGACGGTGGTGGCGCCAGCCGCTGCTTTCCTCGGCCGCTTCCTCCCAATCCCACCACCTTCGTGTTTGTCGCCCTCAGCTTTCTCCACGCTCTCGCCTAACCCGCCCGTACCACGTCCGCCAGTCAGGAATGGGCTCGGGTACCTCCTGGGAAACACAGGCGCCTCGAATGGATAAATCGGCATAAAATCTGCACTCTTCCGAACTTCCTCCGGTACGCATGAATTCCAGTTTTTGATCTTGACAAAGATACGTTCGCGGTCGTTGTACCGTGAGTCGCATACGTAGAGAGGAAATCCAGGATACCAGACAGGTGGGCGTGGTCTGCCACGGATGTGACGAGCGGTAAATTGGCAAGCGATCATTTCAATGATATCGTCCAGAGGGTGGTCGGCGAAATGGCCTATAAGCTGTCTCAGTATGAATTGGCTAGCAAGACACGCGGAGTTGTTACTTGTCTTGAAAACCTCTCCTTCCCAGAATTGGCGGTGGGGAGGATGTATGGTTTGCTCGGGACGATAATACCAGCACACGGTCACCCCGAGTTGTCCCATCCGGGCACTACACATGAGGTTAGAGGGTGGAGAAAGTAGAGAACGCACGGCAGACTCACGGTTCCTCCAACTGATAACATTTGAAGACCTGTCCGACGATGGGTTTGCTCGGGTCATCAGGGTTACACAGGTGCAACCAATCTCCAACTCGAATCTTCCAACCCCTATACTCGACCTCCTCCACGAACTTTCGGTCTTTTGTCGAAACTCTGAACGTGGTGACGGCCCTCGAAGTCTCGCCTTCCGCGGCGTTCATTGGTTTGGCCGTGCCTGGTCCAGCAGGTAGAGAAGCCCAATTCGTCGTGGTCTTGTAAGGAGGCCCACTCGGAGGGTTAGAGGAGGTCAGGGCTTGGTAAAATCGCTTTGAAACGGTCGGTGAGATGCGGATGTGTGACGTGGCGTGGCTTACCTGCAGAAGGAGTACATTGCCGTAGGCATCACTTCCAGCTTCGTGAAACCTACGCGCTTTCAAAAACAGTTCGTGCATCTCGCGATCGAACTCCTGCGGGTTTTCGTATTCGCCGGTCTGGAGTCTGGACTACAATCCTATAAGTCTGGCGATGCTCTTTCAACGGGTGGGCATGAGAGCTCACCTTGATGAGTTCCAAAGACAGTGGTCGCTGTTGTAGTGTGTAAGTGGCCATCATCGACCGAGAACTGGTACACATACGACTTGTGGGAAGTTGAGTTTCGAATCCATATCCGGGACCGCGTCCAGCATAGCGCTGAGTCGCGTTCCGCTATAAGGGTGTATTAGAATCATGAAATGTTGGCAAGCAAACGTGAACGCGTACCTCGCGTCCTTGTAATCCCGTATTTGCTCGACAATCAATAACGCGTCAGCCTGAACATGCTCATCAGCTTCGCGTCTCGGGGACCAAAGCGGGGGAAAGCATACCAGTTGTATCGTGATAGTCCACCCTCCAGGTCCAAAACCCTCCCACCTCGGCACGCTCTTCTCCAACTGCCTCACAATCTCGTCACTCTGCGCCACCCTAGAAGTCTCGTTCGTCGGCTCAGACTCGGACATTCCACCGTCAATATCGACTTCGGAGGACGCTCTTCGTCGGTTCACTGATGTTTGACGACCAGGAGGGGGTAATGAAGGTCGTTTGGCCCACTCTGCCTCAAGGATTCCCTAAACAAAACGGTACGCGTTAGGCGGGTCACGGCTAACCACCTGGCCCACGGCCACGGACGTACTTTGAGTGTATTCGCGTCTTTTGCAATCTGGCTGTCTTCTATGTTGTAGTGTAGGGCGTTCAAGAAGATGAGGTTCAGATCGTCGTACACGGCTTGTGCGTCCTTGAATCGATTGGCCTTGAGATCGGCAAGCACGCCGTTCAAACACTTTGGGTCCTGGATAACCTAAAACCACCCGATTCTTTCACTCGTACCGAAAACAAACTCTTCGAATCAAAACCGTCGACAGTTGTTTCACACCTCGTAGTACTCAGGCAAATCGTCCTTGTCCACAAGATCCATGAACATTTCCCCAAGCTTCCGTTTCGCGCGGGGACCGGCTGGTGTTGTGGAAAGGATGTTGATTACTTCATTGGCCGCGGTTATTTGGGTGGTCGATAGCGGCATGGTGGAGGATAAGTGGGAGGGATGCTGACGACCCGAAGCTGGTGGCTAAGGTTGGAGAGCGGATCAACCGAGGCGCGCGTCCCGCTGAACTCTTTCTGGGTGTACACGGAAACCTTCACCCGGCTCGTTGTCGTACAAAAGTAAGTTAGCATGAATACAGGCAAATAAGTAAATGATCTACAATGTTCCGAGCGTTCATGAGAAAAATGACGCTCTCCTCGGACTGACTTCCCGGCCAACACTATTCGTCGTCGACATCGAGAGCCTCATCGAATATCCCTCCTCATCGTCCGCGTCAACCAACAGCGCGCCGCCTTCGTCCACGGTGGATTTCGACGGGTGTCGGCCGGGGGGCGGCGGACTCATGTCGCCCTGACCCTTTGGATGTGTACTTTGTATCGGGGTTTGGCCATCGCTGCCACCCTGGTTTATAAGTGCAAGACCTTCCTCCGCCTCCCCAATTCCAGTGAAATCTTTCTTCCGCACGGAGGGCCCGCTGCCTCCCCCCCTCGCGTTCGGGTCCATCTCAAGACCAACAAGCATGGGACTGGGCGAAATAATCTCCATATCTTCAAGGTCTTCGTCGTCCAAATCATCCACGTCCCAGTCCAGAAGAGGGTCAGCGCGGAGTTTGCCTTTATCGAGAGGTTTCCGTCGTGGGCGCATGGAAGAGGCTGAAGTCCTGTTAGATGATGTCTCGAATGTCCACGACGGTAGGCTCGTATACGAAGATCCCGAGGCGCGTGCATCTGATATGAAAGAACTCCGGAGCGGTGCCCCTAAGTTCCCAACGAGATCGTCGCTGGCGACCGTCGGGACTTGAACCCTGATTGTGGAGAAGGTTTCGGTGCCGTTGCGATTCTTCCCGAAGAATACGTGGCGAAGGTTAAGGAAGAATCGGGTAATTAGGACGGTTCGGAGTCTGTGGGATCGAATTGGCGGGTTGTTGGAGATGATCGCAAAGCGAGTGAGGAAACTCACGGATGTATGAAGAGGGAAATGGTTCCATATATCGGACTGGTCTACGGAAGGTCGTAAACAGGGAGCCTGGGGTGTATTTTGCCTGTGTACTCACGGGTCCCAGCTGTAGGAGAGGGAAGGTGAGAAATAGTGGACGGAAGGGGCACATTGGACTTCACCTTTATGGCAACGATGTTTGTGGAACTCAGCAGTGTCAGGGCCCTGGGGGTGAAAGAAATTAGCAGCCCATCATCCCGTCTCGCGATGTAACATACACGAAATAGACGGTACCTAGAAGACAAGCTCATCAGCTGGGCAGGGGGAAAGAGAGTTGGTGAGAAATTACCGTCTCTCAGGAGTAAGCTCGAAACTGGGGTCTTGAATCCGAACTTATGGGCGTCGACACTGATCGTCATCGTTCTCATGACCGTCAGTCCAAGGATGATCGCATCCGAGGCGATGATGAGCCCACTCGCGGCCAATTGCACTAATCGCTCGAGCGTTAGTAAAATACAGGGTGCTAGCTCTGGTGAAATGCTGACGTCTAAACGAGTCGGTGAGCGGCCTGCACCGTACGATGCCAAGGTAATTGGGCTTACTGGATAACATCGGTTGCTCTGAACGTTTTCGGCGTGATCTTGCAGCCGTAGAATGGTGGTCCGATAGGTTCATACTCGGATAATATGTTTGGGGTCTTGGCAAGGGTCAGGATCGAGCGTGTAGGAGGGGAGATGGGAGACGGACAAGGAATAACGCGGCGTGTGCAATATACAACAGCATTATGGTCCAGAAAACAGTCCACTCGCGGTCCCAGATGGCGTATACCCGGAACGCGCAAAATACTGGGGATATCTGGTCCAGCGCGTGCATTGATGGAAGGTTAGGGGGTGACGTACGTCCAATACAAAGCTTGTGGCATGTTACAATTATCGAGAGGGCTTTGTTCATCCTCGTGCATCTGATCCAAGGTGACGTCAATCAAAGACAAGCTCCTCTGGGTGCCGAGGCCGAAGGAGCAAAGACCTACGCCTGATGTGCCAAAAAGATCAACCCTTATCAGGTGTGAGATAGAAATGCCGCAGTCACTCACGTCTACGGTTGCCAGATCTCCAAAAGTGATGTTTAACTGCAAAGCGATCTCTATCCATACAGCATAGCGGTTGAAAGCGAACAGGAAGGTGGCGAAGGAGTATTTGTGCTTCCAAACGTAGCGGATTTCGTCGAATAGCGTGATGATATATTCGTACACATACAGGGCTGGAGAGGGGAACGAAAAACCAGAGCGTCAGGCCAATACGAACGGGTAAGAAGGGGGATGGGACGCGTACCCAACACTGATATCGTCGCGGCCCTGGTCCGGTTACTGTGCAATGGTGCGGAAACCCGACGTCAGCGTTCCAAAATCCGGCGGTTCAGTTTAAAAGAAAAAGCCGGAGAGGATCCCAGACAAAGGGTGAGCCCCTTCTGCCCGGGAGGTGTGGAGAGAGAGAGTCAAGAGCGGAGGAACGTACAACAGAAACACCTGGTTCACATCCAGTTCTCCAGCCATCCCGTCTTCGTCCTCGTCAACGTTGCTGGCAAGATTTTGAAATGCTCGGGTCCCGTTCCCCGCGTTATATGGGTGCGGATGATAGTACAATAGGGGAGCCGACTGATTAGGAGGGGTATAGTACTGCGAGTGGTAAATCAGTACTGGGGTCGAAGGATATCGCAGGATTGGAGAGGTTGATCGCGCTCGAAGGACATAGTCAGGCGGTGTGGAGCGACGGTGGGCGGGGGCCTTGCTACCAGCACTGTTTGAGGCCAATTCCTGTGAGAGCGTCCGGACGAGGATGGATCCAGGCACTCCCCCGCTCCCGGCCGCCTCGGGTGTCATACTTATTCCCAGCGTCAGGCGCCCGAGGATGGACCTCCTTATCATCTCCATCATGATATGGGCGGTGTCGGCTGTGCCATGGGAGAAGTGCGCGTTCCTCTCCGTGACTCTGGTCGTGCGCTACATATCGGTTCGATAGAGGCCCACGATCCGTCTCATTCCTAACGTGTACGTTACATAACCGACATGCTCTCAGTCCTTCCTGCGGCCCACCACATCCTTGTGTGCCAGTGAATGCAGTAGCTTCAGGGTCCAAGCGTGTTGTCCAAGCGCATTGAGGTGAATCGGGACAAATGGGCGGAATGTAATTATAGTTTCGTATCAATCTTTCTCCCCGGTTCAGTGTTCATGGACCCGAACGCTGGCTTGCGTTTCTTCATCACAGACCCGACAGCTTCCGGGATGTCCTAAGTGCAAGGTTTGATCTAGTAGCCCTATCACACGTGGATGAGAGACGCTTACAACCGTTTGCAACATCCCCGCGTTCCAGGCTACCGTGTATTCAAGGTTATCTGCAACACTATGGAGTGGTCAGCCCATCGTAGATGAGAGCCAGCAAAAGGTCTCACGTGTTGTCCCTTGCATGCAACAATAGCCTCTTCGTGCCCATCACAGCGACTGGACTTTTCTCCGCGATGGTCTTGGCCAACTCCAAGGCAGCGTTCAAGACCTCTTGCCTCCCCCCTTCCACTACCTTCGATACCAGTCCAAGTTCCTTCGCCTCAGCGGCGGAAAATGGGCGAGTGGAATAGGCGAGCTCATGGACCAGCGATTGGTTTCCTGTAAGTTTCGGGAGACGCGCGAGAGTCCCGATATCCGCTGCCAAACCCACATCTGCCTCCTAGCTGGGCGTTATTTCGCTTCCAGGGAGCCAATGCACAATCGGAACAAACCTTGATGGAGAAACTAGTGTTCGAGGCTGCGTAGCGTACATCGCAGGCCGAGACTATATCGATAGCCAAGCCAAGGGCGAGCCCATGAGTGGCAACGATCACTGGGAACGGACAGCGTTCGGGAGCAGCGATGGCATGTTGGAACTCCTTAATATGGTGCCCAATGTGGAACGCTGCACGAGCAGTATCCACAGGATTCGTGGGGATCGCGGAGAGTCCAGAGTTCACTACAGTTTCAACACCGTCAAAACGATCACAGGACACGAGATATGGAGAAGACTTGCGATCAAGACCGGCTGTGAAGAGCTTGTCCAGCCCAGAGGCGAGAACGACGACCCTCACGTCGCCCTCTAAGCCGACTTTTTCGAATACTTCGGAGTATTCGCGCCAGACACTGAGAACAATAGGTTGGTAAAAGGCCAAACACTCGGAAGGGGCTGCCCCTTACCTCTCGTTGAACGCATTCACTGGTGCTCTGTTTGCTTGGATGAGATACACATGAGGAGTAGGAACGGAGACTTTGAAGTATTTTCCACTGAGGTGGGACATGGTCGGGTTGTCCACCGAGGGAGTGAAGGGTGCATCTTCGCTGGCACACGAGTCGGAGTCCGCGATCGCTGGGAAGTGGCCGCACGTGATTTCCGACTTCCGTGAAGAGCCCGGGCCGGGAACAATATTGGTTGGTCTGTTTGGTCGGAGAGCACACTCGGATTGACGAACTCACCACCTCCTACGACCTGCCAGAACTTCTGATTTAGAGCAGGAACTCCAGGTATGCTGCCCGACATATATGACCACCGGCCCGCGATGGTTCCCGTTGCATCACCCTACTTTTTTCTTTTCCTGTGGTGCAATATTGCGTGCCACCGCGCATAGACTGGCTACAAATCCAAGGGTAAACGCACATCAGATCGAGCATTTTTTTCACCTTTATAAGCCGGTTCGATCAAAGTTCCCGTACCTTTGTGCATGCAGAGAGCAATGTCATCGACACCAACCCCCGCGCTTCCCACCGTCCAAAACCTCGGAATCTCCCCTCCAAAAGACATCGATCCCACCAAGATTGCACGAGAGTGGCTCGAAAACTTCCAAACCGCGATCTCACCTTCTCCCAACGGCGATGTCGACGTCGATAAGGTCCTGGACCTCTTCCACCCAGATGCGTTATGGAGAGACATTCTGTCTCTGACCTGGGACTTCCGTACCTTCTCCGGAGCTCCTCAGATCAAAACCTTCCTCCAGGATCGGGTCGCCAACCCTTCGCTCAGCGACAAGACTCACTTGAACGACCTCAAGTTTGAGACCGCTAGTATCAAAAATCCATGGGAAGAGATCGAGTGGATCGAGGCCCTGTTTACTTTCTCCGTCGGGACTTGGGGAGGCGGGGACGGCGTGTTCAGGCTCGTCTTCACACGGGAGGGTGTCTGGAAGGCATACACCATGTACACCAACCTGCAATCTCTCCTTGAACACCCCGAGAAGGTCGGAGCCCTGCGGAACCCTCACTCTAATCACGGGAGGTGGGTGGATGAGAGACAGAAGGAGGTCGCATTCGAAGGCGTCGAGCCGTATGTCGTGATCGTCGGAGGTGGTCAGAGTGGATTGGACCTTGGGGCGAGGTTGAAGTTTTTGGACATCCCGACGCTGATTCTGGAGAAGAACCCGAGAGTTGGAGACCAGTGGAGGAATAGATACCAAGCATTATGTTTGCACGATCCCGTCTGTAAGTTCTTCATTCTTAACAGGAAAAGGAAAGCGTGGTATAACCCCATCCCCCACAGGGTACGATCACCTCCCGTACCTCCCGTACGCCACGCGGTGTTGAACTGGCAGCTTCACACTGACAAATGTCTAGATTCCCCGAAAATTGGCCTGTATGGACCCCCGCACAAAAGGTACGCGGATAATCCCATCGAACCAGGACCCCTTGTTTAATCCCCTCGACAGCTGGCCGATTGGCTCGAATCTTACGCCAAGATCATGGAGCTCAACGTCTGGACCTCTTCAACGGTCACACTGGCTGAAAAGGACGCATCAGGAGCTTGGATCGTCAATGTGACCCGGGTACATCTCGACGGAACGGAAACCAAACGCGTTCTCCGCCCGGTCCACGTTGTGTTCGCTCTGGGACTTGGAGCCGGAGCGTGGAACATCCCAAAGTCTCCCAAACAGGTCGTGTATCTCAAACTCTTCATGCTCAGGCACACCGGGCTGATCTACGCGCTTGCAGGAGGAATTTGAAGGAGAGGTCATTCACGCTTTCCAGTACGAGACCGCAAAGAAGTACGTTGGAAAGAAGGTTCTCGTTATTGGGGCGGCTACTTCTGGCCACGATATCGCCTTCGATCTGGCCAATCACGGAGTCGGTCAGTAAAAACGTTTTCGCAAACCCTATCTTGATCAACTCATCCCCTTTTGGTTAAGATGTCGTAAGTAACCTCGCGTGTGACGGCGCTGTCCGGTCCTGAATGCCGGGTTAGACGATTTACCAGCGCTCGGCTGTGTACGTCATGAGCACGAAGAACGGATGTCCGGAATACTTGGACCGTAAGTGGGCCGCTCACGTTCTCTACGCGATTGACCGGCAGTCGCTACGCAGTGTACGTCGAGGGTGGATTGCCCACCGATATTGCCGATAGGTTGGGTGCGTCGGTCCCGCTCGCCCTAGCACTGCCGCTACACCAGAGGACTGTGAAGAAAATCGCCGCCGCTGACAAGTGAAATCCCCCCCCGTATGCACCAATCATTTGACTGAAACACTTTTGGTAGGGACATCCTGGACGGGCTGACGAAAAAGGGGTTCAAGTTGACGAACGGCCCGGATGGAGCTGGGTTCCCATCGCTCGCATATCGTCAGGGTGGGGGGTACTACTTTGGTCAGCCCATATCAGCACGACCTTGACCACCCAAACTCCTCCTGACCCTGGCAATTCTCGCAGACGTCGGAGCCAGCCAAATGCTTATCGACGGAAAGATCGGACTCAAGAACGACTCGCCCATCAAGGAGTTCACCAAGACGGGGTTGAAGTTCGAAGACGACAGCACTCTCGATGCGGACCTTGTCATCTTCGCCACTGGGTTTGGTGATTACCGAGACGGATTCCGAAAGATCCTCGGAAAAGATCTAGGAGGTAAAGTGAAGCGGATATGGGGTTTGGACGAGGAGTGCGAACCGAGAGGGGCTTGGAGGGATGTCGGGATCGATAACCTGTGGTGTATGATGGGGAATCTTGCCATGTGCAGGTATCATTCTCGGCACGTTGCTCTCCGTGAGTTTTTGTCCTCTGTTCCTCTCCTTTGTGGTATTCACCGTCGCGGATAAATAGAAATCAAAGCCATGAAGGAGGGGCTGTTCACGGGGAGGTACTCGTTGGAGGAGAAGTCGTCCTAAGGGAGTAGATGCCATACCAATGGGCCCGGAGAACAATCCGACAACGTACCTCAATATAAAGGCTCTGGAACGTCTCGGTTTCAATGTCAACGATTAGACCTGGGCGTGCAGGTCACCTGTGACGGCTGGTTGCGAAACTATCGGCCGCTTTTCAAGAAGGCAGAAAGGATCCTTTTGCTCACACCGTAACAGGTAAACGCAGGACCGGAGCGGGAACCAATAGGGTTGGTGGGTGGTTGGTCGGCGCTATTTGCCACCAGCCATTCCGACGCCTTGCGATTCGATATCTAGACCAAACGACGCCCAGAGCTGGTGGATTAACGCGGGTGTGTGTCCCATGCTTCCACTTCCGGCTCCGAGGGTACACGAGAGGATGTGAGGGGTGTAACACCCCCATCACTTCACGGCGAAAATTGTTGTTTATATATCACGGCATGAACAAAAAAACTCGGCTGGAATGCCCGTGCCTGGCACTGTGAAAGCAGCAGGACTTATTTCATTTCCGCAAACACCGGGCACGAGTTTTGCATGAGGCCGACGATCGATCCACGATGGAGATAATAGTTGCGTTGTCGCTCGATCAGGATGAGCGCTGGCTGTAATCTCCCATGGTCTTCCAGGATTCCCTATTCCGAGCAGGACCCTCAGGGGTGCTGCCCGACACGTGTGACCGTACACGCGAAAGCTTAAGCCCGGTTGCTCCACCACATCTCCCGCCGCATGACCGGTACCCTCCTTGCTTCGATTTTTTAATGCCGTGATATTACGTGCTACCAACGTGCCCCTACGCGGAAAGGCCACAAACCCCGCTAGTCCTACTGGGAATCCTAGGACGCCAAGAGTGGGTTAGATCATTGATTTTTTTTTTCAAGACATATGTAAGGCTCGATCGACAAGGGTATGTCGACGTGGAGAGCAATGGCTCCAACACCAGTCCCCACCCTTCCCACTATCCAAACCCTCGGAATCTCGCCCCCAAAAGACATCGACCCCGTCAAGATCGCACGAGAATGGCTCGAAAAATTCCAAACCGCGATCTCACCCGACTCAGACGGTATCAACGCCGATAAGGTCCTGGACCTCTTCCAGCCCGACGCGTTCTGGAGGGACATTTTGTCCCTGACCTGGGATTTCCGGACATTCTTCGGAACAGCGCAAATCAAGACCTTCATTCAGGATCGGATCGCTGATCCTTCGCTCGGCGACAAAACCTGTTTGAATGGCCTTAAACTCGAGACCGCCAGCGTCGAGAAGCCCTGGGAAGACATCGAGTGGATCGAAGCTCTGTTCACCTTCTCCATCGGAACCTGGGGAGGCGGAGATGGCGTTTTCAGGCTCGTCTTCACTGCAGAGGGTGTTTGGAAGGCCTATACCATTTATACCAACCTCCAATCTCTTCCCGAATACCCCGAGAAGATCGGAGCTCTAAGGAACTCTCACCCTAACCACGGCACATGGGAAGATCAAAGACAGCAGGAGATCGAGTTTGAAGGCGTTGAGCCTTATGTCGTCATCCTCGGAGGTGGTCAGAGTGGACTGGACCTTGGAGCCAGGCTGAAGTTCTTAGACGTCCCAACATTGATTTTGGAGAAGAACCCGAGAGTGGGAGACCAGTGGAGGAACAGATACCAAGCGTTTGCTTTGCACGATCCCGTCTGTGAGTTCTCCTATTCCCTCAGCGAGTACTTGTGATGTAACCACCGTCACAAACAGGGTACGAGCATTTGCCATACCTTCCGTACGCACGCTATGTCATTTAAACTGGCGACTTTCACTGAATGTCCTCTAGATTCCCGGCGAATTGGCCCGTATGGACCCCCGGCCAAAAGGTATGCGACGCAACCCCGCCGGACCAGAATCCCTTCCTTAACCCCTTCAACAGTTGGCCGATTGGCTCGAATCCTACGCCAAGACCATGGATCTCAATATCTGGACCTCTTCAACCGTTACGTTCGCCGAAAAGGACGCCTCAGGAGCGTGGGTTGTCAATGTGACCCGAATACTCCCAGACGGGACCGAGGCCAAACGTGTCCTCCGCCCAACCCATGTCGTCTCTGCGCTGGGATTCGGAGGCGGGTCGTTGAATATTCCCAAATACCCCAAACAGGTCCCTTCTCTTGGCCTCCCTCGGGCTCACGTACGCGAGCTGATTCATTGCTATTTGCAGGAAGAATTCGAGGGAGAGGTCATGCATGCCTTCCAGTTCACGACCGCAAGGAAGTACGTCGGAAAGAAGGTTGTTGTCGTTGGGGCGGCCACTACTGGCCACGATATTGCCTTCGACCTGGCTAATCATGGAATCGGTCAGTAAAACACACTCTCATAAACCCGGTCTTGCTCAACTCACTGCCCGTTGGTCAAGATGTCGTGAGTGGCCTTGTATACAATGATACCTTCGTCCAGATCTGAGCACCGAGTCAGACAATGTACCAACGTTCACCTGTGTATGTCATGAGCACGAAGCACGGCTGTCCGGAATACTTGGGACGTAAGTGAACCAACCACTTCCCGCGCACAGACGTCCGACATACTACCACCACCCCCAGTTTACGTCGAGGGTGGGAAACCCACCGACGTCGCCGATAGGTTGGGTGCTTCGGTCCCACTCTTCCTGGCAATGTCATTACACCGGAGAACTGTGGAGAAGGTCGCTGCTGCTGACAAGTGGGGTTTCTCCACGTGTTACCAATCGTTTGACTGAAATGCTTTCGCAGGGATATCCTAGACGGGCTGACGAAAAAAGGTTTCAAGTTGACGAACGGTCCAGACGGGGCGGGATTCCCATCGCTCATGTACCGTCGTGGCGGAGGGTATTACTTTGGTTGGTTAGCTTGGTTTCACCTCTCGCGTTTTTCCTGACCCTTACCCTTGCAGATGTCGGAGCTAGCCAAATGATCATCGATGGGAAGATCGGACTCAAGAATAATTCCACCATCAAGGAATTCACCAAGACCGGGTTGAGGTTCGAAGACGGCAGCACTCTCGACGCGGATCTCGTTGTCCTCGCCACCGGTTTTGGTGACTACCGGGATGGATTCCGAAAGATCCTCGGAGAAGAGCTTGGAGGCGAGGTGAAGCAGATATGGGGTTTGGATGGTGAGGGTGAACCCAGGGGAGCCTGGAGGGATGTCGGAGTTGAGAACCTATGGTGTATGATGGGAAATCTTGCCATGGCAAGGTACCATTCTCGGCACGTCGCACTCCGTGAGTTTTTCTCTGCAGTTCCTCCTCTCCGCTGTGGCGTTGACGGCCGTGTATAAATAGAAATCAAAGCCATGAAGGAGGGGCTATTCACGAGGAGGTATTCGCTGGGGGAGGGGGAGAAGGAGGGTCCTTCCTTGACCATCGCGGAATCGCCCGATCACGTCGAAGGCGCGATAAGCGTATCGAAGCATCCAAAAGCGTCCAAAAGCAGGCTTTCAAAGGCCAAGGCCCTGTTTCGCAAGGCGGGCATTATACTAAAGTTCCCCAGGGCCGGCAGTCAGAAGTGGCAGTAGAGGCACTCGGCGAAGTGGGATGTTGTAGCAGAAGCGAAAGCCCAAGAGACAAGTTCAATCGATTCCCAGGCATGTACGTACGAAAACAATCTAGAAGGGAGTGGTAGTGGGTGGAACAAACAGTTGAACGAACTAGATAAGAGCAGTTGAGCGATCGAAGATCAGCGCCCATCCTCTCCACATCATTCCACCCTTGGGGAGATTCTCATCTTGCGGTTATATAGTCGGCAGGTCGGGGTGGAACCCAACCAGTGGCCTTAACTCTCACCACCTTGAGCCTGAGCATGCAGACCGCCAGTGAGTATCCAGAACGAATTCCCATTCGTTCTATCGACAACGCCGGTACTCTTGTAGGATTCCCCACCCACCTGTGGAGAAAGTTCATACCACTCGGTATACAAGGCAGGATCAACGAGATCTCCACGCAGTTCAGCGGTGCCGGATGGATGAATCTGCCCCAGGAGCTCGTGGATGAGATCCTCGGTTACCTCCAGGATGATCTGCTCGCACTGAAGGCCTGCTCCCTGACGTGCAAATGTTTGTTCGGCGCAGTACGACCTCTTATCCACCGACGCCTCGTGTGTTTGAGTTCAAGATCGGAAGACCCTAAACCGGGGGGATCCCTGTTTGGTCGTCGCAAGAGAGATTCCGGAGTGTTTGGATGGCTATTCGAGGCGGACCGCTCCGGCGTTCTGTGTTATACCCGACACCTCACGATCAAGGTGAAAGACCGCGCTCTCAACCCAACGGACACGCAAGAGTACCTCCCATACCTCCGGTCAATCACCAAGTTGCATACCCTCACCCTTAACACCTTTCATCTCCACCCATTTGTCCCGGTTTTCAACAAACATTTCGGCAGGTTCACCCACACTCTACGACATCTCGACATACGAAACCCCTGTGGCTCGGAATGGCGGCTACTGTATATCATATGTCAGTTCCCTCTGCTAGACGACCTGACCGTCATCTCTCCCGCCGGCGAGTTCGTTTCAGACCCTGACTGCCCCATTCCAACTGTTACACGGTCGCCGCCACTTCGGGGTAAGCTCCTCGTCGCGCAGGTACACTCGAGGGAGCTCTTTGAAGGTCTCGCGGGGTTCCCAGCGGGGCTCAACTTCCGTTCATTGGAATTGTACCAGTGTAAACACCTGGAAGTCGTCTTTGCGGCGTGTGGTCAAACTGCCACATCAATATCGTACTTATGGTTGCGCGGAGGTGTTGACAGTGAGTCAAATTCCTTCATTTATGTATATCTTGCGATGTAACCCTAGGAACTATAGCGATCCCGCTGGACCTCAGGCGATGTGCGGTTCTCAAGAGATTCGAGTTCGCCACGAAGCTGTCCAATCTCTGGCAGATCGACAGTTGGCTCCGCAAGACGCTCCGGACCATAACTTCGACCCTATTCAACGAATTCGTGGTTTGGATCCTAGGTGTGGTCCAACCGTGGGGTCTACGATATCCGATGAGTGATGCTGGTTGGGGGGGTGTGGACGCGTTGTTGAACGAACTGGCCCAACGTAACCCCGGTTTCAGGGTTGTGTTCAGGGGAGACTTTGACTCGTTCCACTATGGTACCAGTAGCGAACACGGCACGGTCCGCCGGCTCATCGAGGGACATCTGCCACTCATTTCCTCGAACGGTTTGATGTTCGAGCAAGTGCGTCATGCAGAGAACCGGTTTCGGAGGTCGGGTATTTTGTAGATATTCTCCGCTCGCTTCATCAGTGCTCTTCCGATGTGTAAGTTTCCTGTGGTCCTTTTTTTGAAACGCGAGTGACTTTTATTTGTGCGTAACCACACTTGCCGATGGCCAGTTCTATTCCTGCGTATGCCTTACGTGAATCTTGCGCCGAGGGGCAAGCAGGTGAAGGTCCGGGATGCATAAAAATGATGGTAGATAAATATGCGAGGTGAAGCACCTCCATCTGCTCAAGCGCTCAAGCGCGTGCACCGGCGCTGATTTTCCACCAGCATCTCACTCATCCGGCGTTCTCCGATGTTCTCTTGCCCCGGACGGGACCTTCGTTCCGAGCGTCGGATCCAACGACCTCAATTCGTCACAGTGCACCTTGAACCAGAGCATGGAGTCCGGCCGTGAGTATTCAGAATGGGTTCCCACCAGTTTCCTCGGCGACGCTGACACTTCAATAGGATTCACCACCCGCCTGTGGAGACAGCTCATGCCGGTCAATTCACAAGGCAGGGTCAACGAGATCTCCACGCAATTCGCCGGTGCTGGATGGAAGAATCTGCCTCAGGAGCTCGTGGATGAGATCTTGGGTTATCTCCTGGATGACCTGGATTCGCTAAAGGCCTGCTCCCTGACGTCCAAGTGTTTATTGGGCGCGACGCGACCTCTCATCCACCGGCGACTCGTGTGTTTGCGTTTGAGACCGGAGGGCCCTGAACCGAAGACATCCTTGTTCAGCCGTCGCAAGAGAGATCCCGGAGCGTTTGGACGTTTGGTTGAGGCAGATCACTCCGGCGTTCTACGTTACACTCAACACCTCACGATAAAGTTGGAAGACCACTCTCTTAGCGCGAGGGACATGCAAGAGTACCTCCCTCACCTCCGGTCAATCACCAAGCTGCATACCCTTACCCTCAACACCATTCACCTCCACCTGTTTGTCCCGGTTTTCAATAAACATTTCGGCATGTTCACCAACACCCTACGACACCTCGACATACGAAGCGCCTATGGGATGGAACCACAGCTATTGTATATCATATCCCAGATCCATCTGCTGGAAGACCTAACTATCGTGTATTCGGCTGGCGGAAGCACTGCACCCCATGGACACCCCGTTCCAATGGTCACACAGTCGCCGCCGCTTCGGGGAAAACTCGTCGTCGCGCAGGTGCTCTTTGGGGAGCTCTTTGACGGCCTCGCGGCTTTCCCAGGCGGACTCAACTTTTCTTCATTGGAATTGCGCCGGTGTAGACACCCGGAGGTCATCTTCGCGAGGTGCGGCCACACTGCGACATCAATATCGTACTTGTGGTCGTGGGGTGACGTCCCCTGTGAGTCCAACCCCCTCCATTCACATGTATATTGTGATGTAACCATTGGGACTATAGCGAACTCGTTGGACCTCAGGCGATGTGTGGTTCTTGAGAGATTCGAGTTCAACACCATGTTGTCTAATCTCTGGCAGGTCGGTGGGTGGATCCTCCGAACGCTCCGAACGGTAACTTCGGCCCCGTTCAATGAATTCGTGATTTGGATTCTAGACGAGGAATATCCGTGGAGTCTACGGTACCCGCTGTTGAGCGATAATAGTTGGGGGAGTGTGGACGTGTTGTTGAACGAACTTGCCGAACATAACCCTGATTTCAGGGTTGTGTTCAGAGGGGATTTCGACTCGTTCCGCTGCAGCATCGGAGGCGAACACGACGAGGTTGGTTCGCTTGTCAAGAGTCACCTGCCGCTCGTTTCGTCAAAGTGTTTGGTGAAATTCGAGCAAGTGCGTCATGTGGAGAATCGGTTTCGGAAGTCTGGTATTTTATAGATATCCCCCCGCTTGATTCGTCAGTGCAAGTCTCGGTAGATTCTTTTTTGAAATGCCAGTGGCTTCCTCAAACGATGGAGCGGATGTTGACGAACCGGCATTGCGTCTGGAATGTCCAAAACCGCGAGGTTTTATCAGGGTAGGGTGGGAACGAGACGCTGGTCAGCGGTAACAGGTGATGATGTCATCGAGGTACCTTGTCCCGAGCCCGTCACGCTGGCATCTCTCGTACCGACGTTCAAGAAGAACGCATCGAGTCGCTTTTGGAAAGCGGGTGCCCGGAACGCGTAAAAATCCCGCGGTCTCTCCAGAAGCGGGGTTTACGCAGAAAGTGACGACTGGAGAAATTGTATTCGCACGGGGCAGGGAGTGGCCTGGTAATAGTATGCGCAGGGCGCTGGGGGATATTGGCGCCGGAGCACGTGCCTGCATACCCTCAAGGCCGATCGGGTGCAGAGGTGGCGTTCTCTACCGCTGGCATCCTCTTCCACCCCAGGCGGGACTTTCGTTCTGAGGACCTCAATTCCCCACTATCCCATCGAACCATAGTATGGATACCGCCCGTAAATATCAAGCGCAGACTTCCATTCATTCTACCAACGACGCTGACACTCCCACAGAATTCTACTCTCACCTGCGGGTAGGGCTCACGCCAGATGATATACAACACAGGGTCAACGAGATCTCCTGGCAATTCCCCGGAGCTGGATGGAAGAATCTACCCCAGGAGCTCGTGGACGAGATCATAGATTACCTTCTGGACGACCTGGACGCACTCACGGCTTGCTCCCTAACATGCAAGCGATTGTTCGGCGCAACGCGTCAATTCGTTCACCGATGGCTTGTGTGTTCAGACTCGAGACCAGACCACACCGGATTGAAAGGACCCCTGTTAGGTCGTCGCAAGAGAGGTCCTGGAGCATTTGAGCGGTTGATGGACGTGGATCGTGCGGGCGTTCTACATTTCACCCAGCATCTCACCTTCAAGGCAGAAGACGGCTCCCTTAACCCGAGGAACTTGGAAAAGTACCTGCCGTATCTTCGGTCGATAACCAAGTTGCACACTCTCACTCTCAGCACCTTCTACGCCAACCCGTTTATCCCCGTTTTCGATGAACACTTCGGCATGTTCACCAACACTCTACGGCACCTCGACATACGAAACGCCTATGGCACCGAACGGCAACTATTATACATCGTATGCCAGTTCCCTCTGCTGGAAGATCTGACCATCGCGTATCCGGCCGGCGAACGCACAGCACACCGTGGGCACCATGTTCCGACGGTCACGCAGTCGCCACCCCTTCGAGGTAAACTCGTAGTCGCACAGGTACAATCAAGGAAGCTCTTTGAAGGCCTCGTGGCGTTCCCAGATGGGCTCAACTTTCGTTCATTGGAGTTGCACCGGTGCAATCACCCAGAAGTCATTTTTGCGGCGTGTGGCCACATCGTGACGTCAATATCATACCTTTGGTTTTGGGGTGACGTCGACAGTAAGTAAAATTTTCCATTCATGTACACACGGTGATACAACCGTCTGAGACTATAGCGATCGCCCTGGATCTACAACAAAATGAAGCGCTTGAAAGATTCGAGGTTACTGTACAGCTGTCCAGCCTCTGTCAGATCCACCAACGGCTCCACCAGACACTTCAGACGATAACTTCGGCCCCATTCAAGGAATTTGTGGTTTGGATCCTAAACACAGCACGCCCGTGGAGTCTGCGACATCCGATGAGTGCTGATGGTTGGGGGACCATGGATGCATCGCTGAACATCCTTGGTGAACGTAACCCCAAATTCAGGGTTGTGTTCAAGGGAGATTTCGACTCATTCCGCTGTGGTACCAGGGGTGAACACGACACGATTCGTTGGCTTATTGAGAGTCACCTGCCACTCGTTTCGTCGAAGGGTTTGGTGAAGTTTGAGCAAGTGCGTCATGCGGAGAACAGGTTTTGGAGGTCGGGTATTCTGTAGACGCACCCTGTGAGTTTCGTCCGTGGTTTCCCACTGTACGTATTTTGGTAGATTGCAAATTTCTTCGAAATACCAGTTGTTTTCGGAGGAGCTATTCCCCAAGCCAGGGTGATCGAGCGGATATATATAGTACCATGGGCGTTGCGTGGATCCGGCTATGTACGAGAAGAGCTTGTGGTCTTCCTTCTCGCCCGTTTGAGAAGCATAAATTGGATCACCACGAGTACTTTTCAGTGAACGGGTGAAAGGGTTTCTCACAATCCGATGCGTTGATTACTGGTTCCGAGTCGTGGGAACCTGTCCTCAGTCCGGGTGATGCCGGTGCGGACCTGGGCGCGTGCTTCAGCGCCCAGCCACCGAGATGAGGCAGTATCCACTCCGCTTCCATATACCATCTCCACCGCCATTCCATACGAGAATCTCACGTTGTGGATACAGCGGGGGGCCAACGATTGAATCTAACCGCGACTCTACCCGCAAGCATGAAGACCGCCCGCGGCCCTGGTGAATACTAAACATCACCTCCCGTCCACCCTATCAACAGTACTAACATTCCAGTGCCAGGATCTGCATCTCGTTTGTGGAGGAAGCTGAGGCCGGTAGATGCACAAGCTAGGATCAATGAGATCTCCAGGGAATTCTCCGGCGCTGGATGGAAGGACCTGCCCCAGGAGCTCGTGGATGAGATTCTGGGCTACCTCCTGGATGACCTGCGCGCACTGAAGGCCTGTTCTACGACTTGCGGCCGCTTGTTCGGCGCCGTTCGGCCTCTCATCCACCAACAGCTCGTGTGTTCGGGTTTGAGGCCGGAGCATCCAAAGCCGAAGCGATCTTTGTTCAGCCGCCGCAAGAGAGATCCTGGAGCCTTCGAACAGTTGATCAACGCAGATCGCCTGGGCATTCTGCATTATACCAGATACCTCACCCTCAAGCCGGAACACCTCTACTATTCGCCGCATTTTAATCCGGGGGACATACAAGAGTACATTCCACACCTTTGGTCGATCACCAAGTTGCAGAGTCTCACTCTCGAAACATTTTATCTTCCCCCGTTTATCCCAGTTTTCAATGAACATTTCGGCATGTTCATCAACACTCTACGACGCCTCGACGTACGAGACACCAGGTGCTCAGTACCGGAGCTCTTGTATATCATATCCCAGTTTCCACTGGTTGAAGACCTGGCCATCGTGTTTCCTACAATTATAAGCGCTGTACACCCCGTTCCAATGATCACACAGTCGCCGCCGCTTCGAGGTACACTTGTAATTGCCCAGACCCTACACTCCAGGGTGCTCTCCGAAGGCCTCGCGTCACTCCCTGGAGGACTCAACTTCCGTTCATTGGAATTATCCTGGTGTGGATGCCTGGAAGCCGTGTTTGAAGCGTGTAGCCGCACTGTGATATCGGTATCTTACTTTTGGCGGTGGCCCTGGGACGTCAGCGATGGTGAGTCAAATCCACCAATTCGGCCGTAAATTGGGGTATAACCAGTTTGGACTATAGAGCTCCCGCTAGATCTCAGGCAAACCGTGGTGCTTGAAACATTCGAATTCACCGTCAACGTGGCCGATATCTCGCTCATCCATAGATGGATCTACGGGACACTCCGGACGATAACTTCGCCCGTGTTCAATGAATTCGTGATTTGGATCCTGGACTCGGGGTCTCCGTGGACCCAGATGGATCGTGACGGTTGGGCGGCCGTGGACACTTTGTTGAAATCCATAGCCGAACGTAATCCTAATTTCAGGGTTGTGTTCAAGGGGGATTTCCACTCGTTCCGGGATAGTACCTTGGGTGATCCTGACGGGGCTCGCTCGTTTATCGCGAGTTACTTGCCACTCGTTTCGTCAAGTCGTTGTATGAAGTTTGAGTGCGCGCCTCGGGCAGAGAATCGGTATGGGAAGTTGGGGATTCTGTAGGTATTCTACACTAGCTTCGTCAACGTCGCCCCGCACAACTATTAAGACCCACGTAACTAGTCTATCTAGACGCCAGGGGACCAAATACGCTGAAATCTTTGTTCGGAGAACGCGTGTCATCTTCAAGCCTGCCGCCCGTGCAATGAGGCAGCATCTTCTTCGCTTGATCTCCTTTACACGTTCCTCCCTCATAAGAGAGCGTGCATTTGCGGGCGGGCGTGGGTTGAATCCAGCCGGACCTTACTCCCCAATAGCTATCTTGAACCAAATATGAAGGCCGCCCGTGAATTTTAACCACGGATTCCCTGAGCCCCCAACGACGCTGACATGATCCCCATAGGATTTGCTTCCCGCCTGTGGATCAATCTCACACCAGGCGATGTACTACAAAGGGTCGATAATATCTCCAAGAGATTTACCGGCGCTGGGTGGAAAGGCCTGCCTCAGGAGCTCGTGGATGAGATCCTGGCCTACCTCGTGGATGACCTGTACACGCTGAAGGCCTGCTCCCTGACGTGCAAATCCCTGTTCGGCGGAGTGCGGCCTCTAATCCATGGCCACCAACGACTCGTGTGTTCGGATACAAAACTGGAGCACCTCGAACCAAAGCGATCTCTGTTCAGTCGGCACAGGAAAGATCCTGAAGCACAAGAGCAATTCATCGACACAGATCGCTTGCGACTTTTACGTTATGCCCGACACCTCACTATCAAGGCGGAAGACGGCTCCCTCACCCTGAAGAATATGCAAAAGTACCTCCCACACCTCCGGTCAATCACCAGGTTACACAGTCTCACTGTCGGCACCTTCCGGCTCCATACCATTATCCCGATTTTCAACAAATATTTCGTCACGTTCACCGCCACCCTACAACAGCTCGACATACGAAACGCCATGTGCACAACACCGGAGCTCTTGTATATTATATGCCAATTTCCCATGCTGGAAGACCTGACCATCATGTCTCCAGCAAGTGGGATTGTCGCACCTCCTGAGGGTGACCCAGCTCTTGCGACGATTAAGCACTCGCCGCCGCTTCGAGGTAAACTCGTTTTAGTGCAGGCACGCTCGAAGGAGTTCTCCGAGGGCCTCGTGGCGCTCCCTGGAGGACTCAACTTCAGCTCATTGGAATTGTCTTGGTGCAATCACCTGGAAGCCATCTTTGCGGCGTGCGGCCATAGTGCGACATCGATATCGTACCTATGTCGAGGGCGCGGTGTTGACAGTGAGCCAAATTTATCCATTCAATTGTGCGATCGCGATATAACCTTCTGGGACCGTAGCAAACCCGCTAGACTTCAAGCGAAATGCGGTGCTCGAAAGATTTGAACTCGACACATCGTTAACCAGCCTCTGGCAGATCCACGGATGGATCCACCGGACGCTCCAAACGATAACTTCGCCAACATTCAAGGAACTCGTGATCTGGCTTCCGGATGAAGTGATTCCGTGGAATCCGACGAAGGGTGATGGTTGGAAGGCCGTGGACGAGTCATTAAACGTCCTAGCCAAACGGAATCCTAATTTCAGGGTTGTATTCAAGGGGTGTTTCTACTCCTTCTTCAACGGTGATCTCGACGGGGTTCGCTCATTCATCATGAGTTACTTGCCACTTTTTTCGTTAAACCATTTTGTGAAGTTTGAGTACGCTCGTGTGGGAAGCCGGTTTGGGAGGTTGGGCAGTCTATAGATATTACCTTCCAGCGTTGTCTATACTCTTCCCCCTATGGGAGTTTCGATGTCAACGAAGTTGGACCACGATTCCCGAGTTCCGAACACAGGCCAGCGGGCACTACACGAATCGGATATCAAGGGGACACCATGCCGAAAAACAGCGATACCACCAATCCTCAATGGATGGCCACAGTGCGATCGACCTTGAAACCTTGTTCGAAGGTACCCGTAAGTGCAATTTTATGGCGAGATGGGGTACAAGTAGCAGAGGACTACTGTTCGCGCCCTCACTGATGAGTGCCCCGCACCTTCCTGGGCTTACGACTGCTCTGATGGATGGGGAATGTCGATCCAATGGTTTTGCATGACGAACCTTGGGTTCGCTCACAAGAACTCATGCCTACCCTATCATCCAGACGCGTAGAAAATACGGTCTGTCAGGATTCGACGGTTCGCGCTGGGGGGCACGGCGTTTGGTAAACCAGAGACACTTTCGAACGTGCAATTGACTCACAAAAAAGCAGATGACTTTATTCCCAACAAACAATGTACTGTGAGGGATTCCGTCTCCCATCTGACATCGAGCGAACCACTTCGGAGTCGAAAGAACCCTCCTGCATACTCCATCCGCCCCCTCATTGACCTGCCGGACCTGGATATCCCTTTGGCCCGACTTGCTGAGATCAAACATCTGGACACCCCAATCATTCCGGCGGCGTTCCGAGCCGCACAGTACTAGCACCTTCATATCAAAGAGCCGAAGGGTGTGCGCGGTAGGATGGAGGGGTATTTCTGTGAAGTCTTCAACCCACTCGTTCCACGATATGTAGGGACTGGCGCGGGCAGAACGTATGCGCCGTGTGAGCAGTTCCACCGGGGTTGCGAATGCCCGCCTATCCAGCGGGACTACCACGAAGAGACTCTGAGCTGGGTCCACCGAGAATTCAGGGTACTCCGTCGACGCCTTTTCGTATTGGGTGTAGTACTGAGGGGCAGGAAGCAGGGGGAGGCCCAGAATTCGCCAGCTCCTTGAATCTTGCTGCGGTAGCAGTGTGTTGAGGACGAGTATCCGAGGATGGTGACCCTCATAACACGAGGCGAGTAACCAGGATCCCTCCAAGAAACGCACGATGGTGATCCCAGAGATGAAGCTGCCAATTGCCTTGTTGTTGCTCGACCATCTGAGCACCTGAGTTGGGGTTGTGTTAAAATCTATCCTCCACAAGCAAATATCACATACCACCTCCCCGACCTTCCAATTCAGAGCAATCAGTTCTCTATCAGCTCCCTCCATCGTGAAACTCGAAGGCTCAACCAAGAGCGCAATTCTGGAGCGGCTGATCTGTGTGTTCAATACAAGAGGGTTGCAGTAGCACTCCGAGTCTAGTGTGATGACTTTCCGGAGGGGTACTTCGTGAGGTGAGCCATCCAGAAGATTAAGGAGGTGTATTTTGATGTAGCTACGAAAAGAGTCAGATTACCTCCTTCCATGCGACAGGAAAACTCGTGAAAGCTCACCCTGCTCCCCGTTCAACAACGGCAAGGAGGTTATCGTGCGGACATATGACATAACTCTCGAAGCGAAATGGGATCTTCAGTGTCCACTCTTTGATCGTTCCCTGGTTTGGGGATGATGGGAGACGGATGATGGAGACGGCCGTATAGTCGTCCGGGTGTGCTGAGAAAATATCTTGACCGTGGGGAACCGAGTACAACGCCGCTCGGCTCTCCAGAGGGTAATCGTATCGTGCCGAACATTCGGCCTTCTTCCACCCGTCTGTGTATTCGCGAAGTCGCGCTCGACGCTCGGCAAGGCTGCAGATGGTGTAGGGGTTGTCGATTAAGCCTGTGCTGAAGAGATCGATGTGGTGCTGGAGGTAGTGGGAGGTGGAGACGAGGTTCAGGAAGAGGCGATTGACCTATGGAGGGTTGAGGAGGGTCAATCAATAGGTACAGCTATGATGAGTTGTCTAACGGGGAATACCTCTTTCACCTTCAAGATCTCCTTCGGATGGAGAGACAGCAGAATGTGCTCCAAGGTCTCCGAAGGGAGTTCAGATATCGAGACGGGATACATCGCCAACTCGATGCGTGTGAGTCCGGCTGGATCGGCGCGTCGATTTTGATCGGATCCGAATCCATCGACATGGCCCCAAATCGTTCCGGCCAGAGCCCAGATATCTCCTCTTCCCCCGACGCCGAGGTTCCGCGCGTCCGCCCTTGCTCAGTTCACCCAACCTCCCTCCAGAGCTGAATGCCGAAATCTACGACTTCATCGCTCACGCCTTGAGAGCTTTGGTACAAGTCCGCGGTTCGATGATCGAGCGCGTCAATGAATCGTCAAACCACTAACACCTCCCCCCTCGTGACTGCACCTTCTAACCGACCCCCGACGCGTCACCTTTCTCTTCCGTATCCTTTGAGCGATGGGGAGAGTTGCCAGAACAAAACCCGGCGGTAGACACTCCGGTACCCTGTTGCTTACGCTATGCCGAACAAACACTCCTCATCTTCGGCGATCACCAACACGCTGGACATATTTGCTTCATTTTTTCACCCCGTTCCTAGGCAAGTTTCGTCCTGCGTCATTCTATGGTCCATTCCTGACAAGCATGGCGTACAAATAGGTTCTTGTTATACCTTCTGTATAGAAACGGAACAACCAAAAGGGCACTTTTCCCCAACTGCTGCTTAGCCCCTCCGCCAGTAACCCCCCACACCGAAGAACGGGCAGTCGTCCGGGAACGTCCAGCACTAAGAACCCAACATTACTGTACCAGGTGAGTCGCTGATTGTCCCATCCACTATTTCGTTCTTCGCTAACGACTGATTGCCAGGATTGATTGCCCCGCTGGTTTTGGCAATAAACAACCTGGATTCTCTCCCCTCAGCTGAATGTAACAGACATCTTGTCGTCCGAACCCTCCCCCCTTCCGAGTTCTCCATGTTGCGGTTTCCAGCCCCATGACGTTCGTCGAACGGTAATCGTGGGCGCAGAATTCCCCTCACTCGAAAGGTCACTCATCACGGACATCCGAATAGTGTTCATATTCCAAACCTCCGCAATGTCTCCCCTACTGGCACATTTGATTCCGCAAGCCTGGTCGACTTTCTTGAAACATCAGAAATCTCAAGATTGTCGAGGTCCCGAGCGGGGTGTCCGGGTTCTGCCTCGAAACCCAACCTGCTCGGGATGAGAATCACTGTGTTTAACAACGGCGTCGACCCACCCTATTCCGATGGTTTTTGGCCCAACTTTTAGGCCGCGGCCGATCTCGCGTAAGTTCTTCGTTTGCCAGCTGATTGGATCCTGACATTGCTGTCGGTCAGATGCCCTGTAATATCAAAATGAGTTATAATATTTGGTTCCTTCGGTCCATCGGCTCGGGCATTCGGAGACTGCAAATATGTCCTTCTCACCATTGATGTGCGTTCCATTTAGCATACGCTATCATCGTTCCTGAAGTGTCTCTCCAGGTCACGCCCTGTTTAGCGATCAGCGGTTAATACGAAATTGAAGCTTTAGTTATCACACTGATTTGTCCCGCATGCCACGTCCTAAATTGTGGCCAACCCCCAATCAAGCCTCGACGTGAACAGTAACTGGCGGCCCCCATGGCGATTGCTGTCACAGGGCCATCCCGGCCACAGCACCCTATGAAACGCTCAGTCTCTGTCCATCACAGATACCAACCCTTTCGGCTGATGGAAAGCCTCCGGCGGCGCTCCGCCCCTCATAATTATGGGCATAGATGCGTTCGAATGACCTTAACTACAATCAAATTTCAATGGCAGCCGGCATACCAATTGTGACTGGGTATAACATCCCACTACCCAATGGTTGGGCTGCGAAGAAAAACGATAAGGACCTCAGCTCTCTCCAAACTGCTCCCCACCAAAAGTTCGAACGACGAACACGCCATGCGGTATCAACTCGGAGCACTCGTGACCTGTGCGATGGCCTTCATATACGTCATCCTTCGACGGTGTAGGAGACTTTCCGTGATTAGGGATATGCCAGGACCCACGAACCCGTCTTGGCTTTTTGGTATGTCAACGTCATTCTTCATCCACCCCTCCAGCGGCTGATGGCACCGGATATAAAAACCTAAGGACACCAATGGTATTTCATGACATCAGAAGCTGGAAGCGCGGACAAGAGGTTCCTCGAGAATTTCGGAAGTATCGTTCGTTGGAACGGCCCCCTTGGGGTATGTCTCACCTGTCGCCAAATGCAAGCCAAGGTCTCATGTTTGGTATCCTAACTGAAACGATTGCTGCGTGCTTGCAGGTGGATCGCTTGTGGATCGCTGACCCAAAGGCCATCAATCACGTCCTTCAGAAATCCGGCTATTTGTACGCGAAGCCAAGCGACATTCGGGAACGGTTTGCGTTGTCCGCTGGTCACAGTATCTTATGGGCGGATGGTGAGTTGACCATCACGACGAACCCCTCCCAAATGATGCCCGCCTAATGATTCCACAGGCGATGTGCACAAGCGCCACAGGAGAGCAATGGCCCCTGCGTTTGGTCTTGGTGAGGCCAAAGGTCTGTTACCGTATTTCATGGATACTGTCAATAAGGTACACAAGCTTCACTTGCAACTGGTCTCAAATGCTGATCAGGGCCCCCGTTATCAGATGGCGGACAAATGGAATGGGATAATCGAGAACAACGAGTCCGGGAATTCAGTTACTATCGATGTGAACGCGTGGTTAGGAAGGGCCACCCTTGATGCGTGCGTCTTACTCTCACCGCTTGACCGCCATAGGTTGTGGACTAACCGTAAACCCGCTTCTCAAAGGATCGGCGCTGGAGCTTTCGATTACGACTTTGGAGCCTTGGACGAGACGGATAATCCGTTGACCAAATCTTACACAAACCTAATGTGCGATCACCTACCCTTGTCGTCTACAGTTCGGGATTCTCATCACACTGACCACCTGCCCGGTTCATCAGTTTCACGGCATTCGGGAACCCCTCTCGACTACTTGTTTTCTTCATGGCCGTGACAAAGTGGTTCCCCGGATTGATCACATGGATGTGCGAAACCTCCAGCCACCCGGGAATGCAGAGGCTCAGATGGAACAGAGACCAAGTGGGCAGTGTCGCTCGGAAGCTACTGGATTCGAAGAGGCAAGAGTTGAAGGCCGGCTCGCCGGGGAGAGATGTCATGAGTTTGCTCGGTTAGTCGTTTCCCTTCCGTTTTCGTTCGCGTCAAAAACCTCTCCATCCCAGTCAAAGCTAGTGTTTCTCAACGCCAGGACTGGCGATTAAGTGATGAAGAGATCATTCCCCAAGTCCGGTGAGCAATTGTTTCTCGTCGTCACCTCCAGATTCCAGCGCTTACTGGCCATAGGGCGATCATGATGGCCGGGCACGAGACCACAGCGAAAGCGGTTAGAATTTTCTCTTTAGTATATGCTACCTCGTCCTCACTACTCTCCAGCTGACCTTTACGCTATGGGAAATGGCCAAACACCGCGATCTCCAGGAGAAACTACGCACCGAGATCAACGAAACTCTTGAGAAGGTTAAGGCGAGAGGCGATGACGATTTCACGGCTAACGACCTTGAGAACATGCCGTACTTGGTGGCTATTACGAAGGTTTGTCGGAGTCATTCGGTTGTATCTCCAAGGGCAAAACTCATCCAATCCTTGTGTAGGAATCTTTGAGAATTAACCCCGTCGCTGTAGAGGTGTCACGCACACCTTTGGAAGATGACATCCTCCCTCTCACGAAACCGGTCATTGGCACCTCCGGGAGGGTGTACACAGAACTAGCTATCCCCAAAGGAACACCTGTCGTTATTTCGATGTTTGGATACAACTTGTACGCGTTTCCACGAACCAGCCATCACCTCCCCGATAGCGCTGATAACGTTGCCTTTCTGACAGGAACAAGGATCTGTGGGGACCAGACGCTCAGGAATTCCGACCGGAGCGTTGGTTTGAAATGAGCGACCGAGTGGAATCACCCGTTGGGGTATATGGCAATCTGTACGATCACACATGGAGTTTCGATGGAGCTATCGAATACTGATCCGCCGTTCCCTCAGCTCTACATTCTCTGGGGGTGTTAGGAGCTGCATAGGGTGGCGGTTCGCGTACGTCGATCGTTTATATTATCCACTCCCTGGGGGGCTGAGGACTGCCTTTTGGATAGTGTCCTCGAGATGCAAGCTTTCCTGGTGACCCTGATCCGAAAGTTCGACATTTCCCATGCGAACCACCAGCCCCAAATCTGGAGAGGCAGATCCGGAATATTGATGGCCCCCATAGTCCTCGGGGAGGAGCATAAAGGCACTCAACTCCCTTTGAAGATCAGTGCCATTCGGGGTGCATAAGTGGGGAGGTCGATCGGCTGAGCCGGAGACAGATCTGTCGTGTAGAAGTTTCCTTCTGTTATCGATGCGTTCTATGAGTGACCACCGCCAAGAGTTTTAGGATGCGCGACCCACGCCTGACGGTGAATTACTCAGCGTGGATCCGTTGCGGATCGTCAACACAAGCCCTCCAATCAAGGATAGCGTCCTGGGTCGTCGGGTTCTTCAAAGTTGCAGACGAGAGTCGGCCTAGCTTTCCCGAAATGACGGTTCCCAACCGGTTACCGAGCGGCTGCTGGCCATACGATCAATTTCATGTGAATGCACGGTGACGGCTCTTTGAGAACTCCGGCTTCCAATGGAGAGTGGAGGCCCGTCGGAGCGTTATGCATTCGCTGCCGGGCGTACCTCTCATTTCCGTGGCCCTCCTCCCGCACCGTTCGCGTTCTCCCATAATCACTGGGACTTTCTGGTTCTTTCCCATGATGCGATCCTACGCGGGGCGGACGTGGACCAGGTCCATTCTCGCCTCCCGGGATGAAGTATTTTTCCGTTGAAGAGGGGGATGTTCTGTGTTGAAATTTGAATAGGTGTTTTCGAGAGAAAGGCAAATAGAAACCTTGAAATTGAGATGGAAACTGGACGGGAGCTACCCTCACTGTTAGCTAATAGCTGGCGCATGGCTCTACTCAGTTTCCTTCGCTCGCTTTAGCCCCTGGATACTTATTCAATATTTGGTATTCGAGCCCCACAACCAATTCAAGGCTCAACGACTGAGAACGGGGAACGATGATATATATCTTGAGGAACATTCTAGCCGGTTACCCAAATGGTGTTCTATAGGACCCCCGGGTACTTTGGGGGCTATTGGGTCCCATTGCGGAGGTACCCGGAAGGGCATGAAAGGCGCTTTCAAACGTCTGACCGAGGAATCACAACAGGCCGCTTCGCTATGACTCAAGGTGTTACTCATGACTGGAATCCAAAAACCGTTGTGTAGAGGAACATCCGAATTCATCGGTGGAAAAGCCCGACCCCAGCATTGCTGGACTCGGGCCGCTTCTGAATGCATTGTACAATGCACTCGAAGAAACCATTCAAGTTCTCTGCTCGTGATGAACAGGCAAACGTTTCATTGTTCCCAGTTGTTTCCTTTAGGATATAAGAGGAAAGCTGGCACGACCAAAATCTATACCTTGTGTTTGCCGCAGAGAGCGATGGTCCCAGTACCAGTCCCCGCTCTTCCCACCGTCCAGAGCCTCGGAATTTCCCCTCCAAAAGACCTCGACCCCGTCAAGATCGCGCGAGAATGGCTCGAAGACTTCCAAACTGCAGTCTCACCCTCACCCGGTGACGTCATCGACGTCGGTAAGGTCCTGGACCTCTTCCAGCCGGACGCTTTCTGGAGGGACATTTTATCCCTGACCTGGGACTTCCGTACCTTCTTCGGAACTACTCAGATAAAAATCTTCCTCCAGGATCGGATCGCTAACCCTTTGCTTGGCGACAAGACCCGTCTGAACAACCTGGAACTCGAGACCGCGAGCGTCGAAAAGCCTTGGGAAGATGTCGAATGGATTGAGGCATTATTCACCTTCTCCGTCGGAACGTGGGGAGGTGGAGATGGCGTGTTTAGACTCGTTTTCACTCCGGAGGGGACCTGGAAGGCTCATACCATTTATACCAACTTACAATCCCTCCTTGAACACCCGGAGAAGGTCGGGTCTCTACGGGACTCCCTCCCTAACCACGGCACGTGGGCCGATCAGCGACAGAAGGAGTTCGAGTTCGAAGGCATCGAGCCTTACGTTGTCATCGTCGGAGGCGGTCAGAGCGGATTGGACCTCGGAGCCAGGTTGAAGTTCTTGGATATCCCAACGCTGATTTTGGAGAAGAACCAAAGAGTGGGAGATCAGTGGAGGAACAGGTACCAAGCGTTGTGTCTGCATGACCCAGTGTGTAAGTACCGCATTTTCAACGAGCACTCATTGCGTAACCACACCTGCAGGGTATGACCATTTGCCGTACATTCCGTATGCGTGTGATGTTGCTTGAGCTGGGGTCTTGGAAATAACGAAACTCTAGGTTCCCTGCGAACTGGCCAGTATGGTCCCCCGCCCAAAAGGTGCGTGAGACTGCCCACCTCGCCGGAAACCGTTCCTTATTTCCCTTTAACAGTTGGCCGATTGGCTCGAATTCTACGCCAAGGTTATGGAGCTCAACGTTTGGACGTCTTCAACCGTCACCCTAGCCGAGAAGGATGCCTCCGGAGCGTGGGTCGTCAACTTGACCCGAATACTTCCCGACGGAACGGAAACAAAACGCGTTCTCCGGCCAGCTCACGTGGTCTTCGCCTTGGGATTTGGAGCTGGAGCGTGGAATGTTCCCACGTTCCCCAAGCAGGTCCTTCCCACCCGTTTTCTTCACACTCAAGTAGACGGAGCTAATTTTCCGTTGCTTCAGGAAGAGTTTGAGGGAGAGGCCATCCACTCACTGGCGTACACGTCCGCGAAGAACTATGTCGGAAAGAAGGTTGTTGTCATCGGGGCGGCCACTGCTGGCCACGATGTCGCCTTCGATCTGGCCAATCATGGAGTCCGTCAGTAAAACACTTCCGTGACTCTCATTCCGCTTGACTCACCATCTTTCTATCAAGATGTCGTGAGTAGCCCTACGTGTAATAGTTCCTTCGTCGGGGCTGAACGCCGAGCCAGACGATGTACCAACGTTCACCTACGTATATCATGAGCACAGAGTATGGCATTCCGGGATTCCTAAGCTGTAAGAAAGCATCTACTTCCCTCATATGGTTGACCAACAACCCCACTATCTTCAGTGTATACCGAAGGCGGAAAACCTACCGACATCGCCGATAGACTTCAAGCGTCAGTCCCACTCGCCCTGGCGACATTCCTGAACCAAAGGGTTGTAAAGGATGTCGCCGCTGCTGATAAGTGAGCTTTGTCCCCGTGTGTTTCGTTCATCCCGCTGAAACGCTTCTGGTAGAGGTATCCTTGACGGGCTGGTGAAAATAGGTTTCAAGTTGACGAATGCTCCGGATGGAGCTGGATTCGCATCGCTCCTATACAGCCGGGGTGGAGGGTACTACTTTGGTCAGTCCCTTTCAGCGCGGCCCCAATTATCCAAACCTCTCCCAACCATAACCCTCCTTGCAGATGTTGGAGCCAGCCAAATGATCATCGACGGAAAGATCGGACTCAAGAATGATTCCGCCATCGAGGAATTCACCAAGACCGGGTTGAAGTTCGAAGACGGGAGCACGCTCGACGCGGATCTCGTTGTCTTCGCCACTGGACTTGGCGACTACCGAGATGGATTCCGGAAGATCCTTGGGAAAGAGCTCGGGGGTAAGGTGAAACAGATTTGGGGTTTGGATGGCGATGGTGAACCGAGAGGAGCTTGGAGGGATGTGGGGATTGATAACTTGTGGTGTATGATGGGGAATCTCGCCATGTGCAGGTACCATTCTCGACACGTCGCACTCCGTGTGTTCTTTTCCACCGTCTCTCCTCTGTCGTGTTATTAACAATCGTGGATGACAGAAATTAAAGCCATGAAGGAGGGTTTGTTTACGGGGAGGTACTCGTTGGAGGAAAATGAGGCCTAAAGAATACAGATCTTGGATAATTCAATACATGGCAAAAAGTCGTTCGTGGCGTTTAGTGGCGTCAACTCGGGATTTGCGAGGTTCAATAGTCAGAGAAGCGACGCAAACGAGCTCGTGGATACCCTTTGTTACCCGGTAGCACTGGTGTAATTCGTGCGAGAGAAACCTGGTGAAAGGCCGTCTCGGTAATAGGCTACGAGTTTCCTGGCGGCCCGGAGTGAACCATGCTGATCGAGATCGCCCGACTCACGCTTCCACCTCCGAGTCTCCACCAGGTTCTAGTGTGTCAACGTTCAACGACAAAGTTCACCAACCATTGGATCTTGGTGCACCACGGGACGGGGCGAAAGCAAGCGAACGGCTCAGACTTTACATAAAATGTACGTGCCACATTGAACCTGCCCAGGGAGAGACTTCCCGGCTCCTTGATCGTCTCCCCCTCATTCGAGGGCCTCACACCGCCGACGGGCCAAAACCGAATCTACCCATACATTCCCTCCCAACCACTTTGGACCCGGATATGAGGACCGCCCGTGAGTATTCCCCCCACATTCCATCGACAACGCTGATATTCCCACAGGACGCGTCTCCAGCCTGTGGAAAAAACTCATACCAGACAAGATACGGCAGACAGTCGATGACATCTCAAACCACTTTACCGGCGCCGGGTGGAAGAACCTGCCTCAGGAGCTCGTGGACGAGATCCTGGGTTACCTCCTAGACGACCTGGGCTCGCTGACGGCCTGCTCACTCACGTGCAAACGCCTGTTTGGTGCAACGCGACCTCTCATCCACCGACAGCTCGTGTGTTTGGACCCAAGGCCGAACCTCCCTAAACGGAAGAAATCGCTCCTCAGCCGTTGTAAGAAGGATCCTGGACCTTTTGAACGGTTGATCGAGGCAGACCGTTCGGGTATTCTACGCTACACGCGACAACTTACTCTCAAACCGAAAGACGGCTCTCTCAGGCCACGTTTTAATCCGAAGGACCTACAAGAATCTCTTCCACACCTTCGGTCGATCACCCAGTTGCATGGTCTCACCCTCATCAAGTTCCTTCTCCCCCCGTTTATCCCGACTTTCAATGAACATTTCGGCATCTTCACTAACACCCTGCGACAGCTCGACCTACGAAATGCCTATGGGACGGCGTGGGAGTTCTTGTATATCATATCCCAGTTTCTTCTCCTGGAAGACCTGACCATCGTGTCTCCGGTCGGCGAACGCACTGCGAACCCAGGACGCCAGATTCAAGCGATCACGCAATCGCCGCCGCTTCGAGGCAAACTCATTTTGGGACAGGCAGCCTGGAGGCATCTCTCCGAAGGCCTCGCGGCGTTCCCCGGAGGACTCAATTTCCGTTCATTGGAATTCTCTTGGTCTAAATATCTCGAACCCATCTTTACAGCGTGTGGCCGCACTGCAACGTCGATATCGTACTTGTGGCCACGCGGTGACATCAACAGTGAGTTAAATTCTTCCATTCAGGCATATATCGTGACATAACCTTGGGGGCGGTAGCGATCCCCCTGGACCTGGAGCGAAACGTGGTACTCGAAAGATTTGAATTCGACATCTCGTCGACCAGTCTCCCGCTAGTCCATGGGTGGATCTACATGACCCTCCGAACAATCACTTCACCAGCGTTCAATGAATTCGTGATTTGGCTTCCGGATGAGGGGATTCCGTGGATTCCGATTAATAGTGCCGGTTGGAAGGCCGTGGACATGTCGTTGAACATCCTGGCCGAGCGTAATCCCGGTTTCAGGGTCGTGATCAGGGTGGCTTTCCCCTCGTTTTCCTACGATGCCTGGTGTACTTACGTCGGAGTTCCCCCATTTGTCGTGAACTACTTGCCACTTGTTTCGTCGAAGGGTTTGGTGAAGTTTGAGCACATACCTCATGTAGAGAACCGGTTCGGGAAGATTGTTTTTTTGTAAATAACCCCTGTTAGCTTCGCATATGTTCTCTCGTTGAAGGGACTGGCCGCGTACGCTTCATTTCTCCGTATCGTCCACCACCTCAATTAACCCGACCAGGATGAGAGTAAGCAGGAATCAGGATGTTCAAGTTGCCTTAAACTACAGACGATGTGGGAATACTTTGGGTAATGTGAACCGGCGACTCGCTACCAAAATTCGATGGGGCGATATGCAGTACGCACCTCGTGCCAGTAGTTATGTAGTTGGAACCCCAGGGTGGCCGGTGACCTCGACACGTGGCACCTTCAAGCCTCTGCATCTCTCTCTATCTCAGATCTGATCGAGATCGTCCGAGATCGTCCGTCACTCCCCCATACGAGGGTCTCATATATCGCAGACGGATCGGAGCAGAATCCATCCGGACATTGCCTCCCGACTGCCTTTGACACGAGCATGAAGACCGCCGGTAAATATCGAACACGAACCCCCATGTCTCATCGTCAATATTGACATCCTCGCAGGCTTGCGGCGAAAGTTCGTACCAGACGATATACGACGTCGAGTCGATAACATTTCCAAACAATTCACCGGGGCCGGATGGAAGAATTTGCCCCAAGAGCTCGTGGATGAGATCCTAGGTTACCTCCTGAATGACCTTGGCGCGCTGGAGGCCTGCTCCCTGACGTGCAAATCCCTGTTTGGAGCGACACGGGCTCTCATCCACCAACGACTCGTGTGCGTGGGTTCAAGGAAGGTACACCGTAAACCGAAGGGATCTCTGCTCAATCGTCGCAAGGGGGATCCTGGATTCTTCAAACGGTTGATCGATGCGGATCGCTCGGGCGTTCTGCACCACACCAGACACCTCGCTCTCAGGCCGGACCGTATCTATTCTTACCCCTACTTTAATCCAGGGGACCTGAAAGAGTGCCTTCCGCACTTTCGGTCGATCACCGAGTTGCATTCGCTCACCCTCGACACTTTCCATGTCTCCTCGTTTATCCCGGTTTTCAGTAAACTTTTTGGCATGTTCACCAGCACCCTACGACACCTCGACATACGGTATGCCTATGGGACAATATGGGAGCTCTCATATATTATATGCCAATTTCCCCTGCTGGAAGACGTGACCATCGTGTCTCCGGCCGGTGAAGACCCTGAACACCCCGGACATCAGGTTCCAACAACGACCCAACCACCGCCGCTTCGAGGCAAACTCGCTTTGGTGCAGGTAGCTTCGAGGGAGCTCTTCGACGGTCTCGCGGCGTTCCCTGGAGGACTCAACTTCGGCTCATTAGAATTGTCTTGGTGTGAATTCCTCGAGCCCGTCCTCACGGCGTGTGGCCATACTGCCACGTCGATATGGTACTTATGGGGTGACATCGGCGGTGAGTCAAATCTCTCCGTTCGGGTACATCTCGCGACTTAACTTTAGGGATAATAGCAATCCCACTGGATCTGAAGCGAAACGTAGTACTGGAAAGATTCGAATTTGACATTTCGTTGACCAGTACTTCGCCAGTCCACGAATGGATCTACTCGACTCTCCTAACGATAACTTCGCCCACGTTCAACGAATTCGTGATTTGGCTTCCGACTGGAGGGGTTTCGTGGGATTCAATGCCGATGTATTATAGCGACCGTTGGGGGACCGTGGATGCGTTGTTGGTGGCCCTTTCCGATCGTAACCCTGACTTCAGGATTATACTTAGAGGGAATTACCCCTCGCCCTTCTATGGTACCTGGCGGACTTACAACGGGGTTCCCTCGTTTGTTGTGAATTACTTTCCGTTCGTTTCGTCAAAGGGTGTGGTGAGGTTTGAGTAGGTACCTAGTCATCGTGCAGAGATCCGGTTTGGGAAGTTTGGCTCTCTGTACAGTGTAAATACCCTCCGTTAGCTTCGTATAAGTAGAATGTTCTCCTGTTGCATGTACCCGGCCACGTACGCTTTAGTTTTGACCCCCTCCCGCACCTTTCTCCACCGATGTAACGACGCGGAAGGCTACTCGGTGAGAATAAGTGGAAGGGAGGGGACGCATCCGGACACTCAAGTAGACTTCAAAACTTACCGGTGACCGGTGACGGCTTATGGGAATATTTTGGGCTGGAAACGCGGCCTCGTGGTACTGAAACGGTTATCTCGACACGTGCCGTCAAGTCCACCTCTCTATCTGATCGTCCCTATAGCAGTAGTCGTCCATCCGAAGGACTCACTCTGCATATTGGACGGATCAGGGTCGAGTTCAGCCAGGTGTGGTCGATTATTCCAACCCGGGCTGCATCAAGAGTGTATACCCAGCCCGAACTCCTGTACATCCTATCAACCATCGTGCCGACATTTCCATGCTAGGGCGTGCCTCCCGTTTGTGGATAAAGCTCAAACCGGGCGATACAAAACGGAGGGTCGACGACATCTCCAAGCAATTCACTGGTGTGGGATGGAAGGATCTACCCCAGGAACTCGTGGATGAGATCCTAAGTCACCTCCTGGACGACTCGTCCGCTCTGAAGGCCTGCTCCCTAACATGCAGAAGCCTGTTTGGAGCGACGCGACCGCTCATCCACCAACGGCTCGTGTGTTTGGATTCAAGACGCGACCCCTCTAAAGCGAAGGACTATCTGTTCAGTCGTCGCAAGAGGGAACCCGGAAGCTTCGACCGGTTGATTGATGCCGATCGCTTGGGCATTCTACCCTACACCCAACACCTCACTTTCAAACTGAGAAACAACCCCGGCGAGCCGCCCAGCCCGGGTTTCAATCCGAGGGACATGCAAGAATACCTTCCACTCCTCCGATCGATCACCAAGTTGCATACCCTCACCCTCGACACTTTCCACCTCCACCCGTTCATCCCAGTTTTCAACGAATATTTCGGCATGTTCACCAACACTCTACGATACCTCGACATACGAAACTCCCACGGGACAGAGCAAGAGCTCTTGTACATTGTATGCCAATTCCCCCTGCTGGAAGACCTGACTATTACGTCTCCAGCCAGCGGGGTCGCTGCAAATCCTGGTCGCCCCGTTCCATTGATAACGCAGTCGCCACCGCTCCAGGGTAAACTCGTTCTGGTGCATGCAGACTCGATGGGGCTCCTGGACGGCCTTGTAGGATTCCCCGGCGGACTCAACTTCCATTCTGTGGTACTATTCGGGTGTGGGGGAGGTTCGCAGGTTGTCCTTGCGGCGCCGAGGCACAATTTGACGTCGATTTCATACATATGGCCCTCGTGGGATAACAGCGGTGAGTCGGCTTCCTCTGTTTAGGTGTGCACCAGACATAACCATGGGGACCATAGTAGACGCGTTGGACCTCCGGGGGAACGTGGTGCTCAAGAGATTTGAATTGCACATTGGGTTTTCCCCTCTCCTGCAAGCCCACGAATGGGTTCTCTCGACCCTCCGATCGATCGCATCGTCCGCGTTTAACGAATTCGTGATTTGGATCCTGAGTTGCTATGGGCCGGGCCCGGAAGTTATCAACGGTTGGAAGACCGTGGATTTGTTATTGTGTACCCTAGCTGAACGTAATCCTGATTTCAGAGTCGTGTTCAGGGGGGATCACCAATTTTTATTCCGCGAATCTCGGTATGTGTACGACGGGGGCCCCCTGATTCCCCAGATTCTCCTACCAGATTTTTTCTCAAAGGGTTTTGCAAAGTTCGAGTACGCAGTAGATAACCCGTGTCGGGATCTGTATTTGCTGTAAATATTCCCCGCCAGCTTCGTATATACTTCCCAGTTATGGACATTGTCTGACATACGCGGAGGGTTCAAGTGGTCTGGTGGGGGCATTTTGCTCTGGTGCGCTCGATCGGTGCCCGCTGCCTCCGGCTCTGAACTTGAGGTCGGATTCCAGCCTAGATACCCAGGCGTCACGTGATGTCACAGGTCACCTTCCCCCGATCGTCCCTCCCTCTCACATACCGTGGCCAGGCCAAGACTGAATCCGCCCAGACCCATCTGAGCATGAGGATTGCCCGTGAGTATCAACCACAGACTCCCACACATTCCATCTGCGATGCTGACATTTTTCGCACAGGGTATGCATCCAGCCTGTGGAAACGGCCCATACCAGGCAATATACGACGCGGAGTCGATGATACCCCCGAGCAATTCACCGGCGGTGGGTGGAAGAATCTGCCCCGGGAACTCGTGGACGAGGTCCTAGGTTACCTCCTGGATGACCTGGACACGCTAAAGGCCTGCTCCCTGACGTGCAAGTTCTTGTTCGACGCGACGCGACCTCTCATCCACCGACGACTCGTGTGTTTGGGTTCAATCAAGGTGCATTCTAAACTGAAGAGATCCCTGCTCGGTAGTCGCAAGAGGGTTCCTGGAGTCTTCGAAGGGTTGATCGGCGTTCTACCTCACACCCGACACCTCACTTTCAAGCCGAACTACACCAATTCTCATCGCCTTCTCATTCCGGGGCACCTGCAAGAGTACATCCCACACCTTCATTTGATCACCAAGTTACACACCCTCACTCTCGACACTTTTCATGTCTCCCCGTTTATCCCGGTTTTCAATGAGCGTTTTGGCACGTTCGCCAACACCCTACGACACCTCAACATACAAAGAGCCCGCGCCACAGCACGGGAACTCATGTATATCATATGTCAGTTTCCTCTGCTGGAAGACCTGACCATCTCGTGTCCAGCTGGGCAAGACGACGCACACCCTGGAGACGGCGTTCCGGTGGTCGCCCGATCGCCGCCGCTTCAAGGTAAACTCACTTTGATGCGGACAGGTTCAATGAAACTCTCCGAAGGCCTTGCAGCGCTCCCCCAGGGGCTCAACTTCCGCTCATTGGAATTGTATTGGGCTAAACACCTGAGTCCCATCGTTGCGGCATGTAGCCACACCGCCACATCGGTATCATACTTATGGTCACGGGGTGACACCTACGGCGGTGAGCTAAACCCCCCTACTCAGATGCCTAATTTTGATGTAACCTTGGGGACGATAGGGACCCCACTGGACCTAAAGCAGAACGCGGTACTGGAAAGATTCGAAATCGACATTTCGTTGACCGGTACTTTTCCAGCCCACATATGGATCTACTTGACGCTCAGAACGATAACTTCGCCCGCGTTCAAAGAATTTATTATTTGGCTTCCGAACGAGGGGATTCCGTGGAATCAAACACCGAGTATCAGTTGGGGGATCGTGGACACGTCGCTGGAGTCTCTATCCAAACGTAATCCTGACTTCAGGATCGTGCTCAGGGGGGGTTCCCACTCGTCTTCCTACGGTGCCTGGTGTATTCACGACCGGGGTCCCTCGTTTGTTGTGAGGTGCTTGCCAGGTGTTTCGTCAAAGAGTTTGGTGAAGTTCGAGCGCGTACCTCGTTCAGAGAGCCGGTTCGGGAAGTTTGGTTTTTTGTAAATTCCCCTCACTAGCTTCACATATGCTCTCCCGTTGTACATGTGGGCGTCGTGTACGCTTCATTTCCAATCCCTGCTGCTCTCCATCTTCTATAGCAGGGAAGACTGAACCCGGCCACGATACCGGTACCGATATCGATCGCTTATGTGTTTGGCGTGCTTGATTGAACGAAAACTCCGGCGACTCCGCACCCGACACTGTGCGCAGCAATCAAGGCTGCCTTGAGGCGTCCCGCAATATACTGCCAGGCCCGACGAAGTTGAACGCTCAATCTTCCGACCCGAGCATCCGGAAACCCACAATGGCTTTCACGTCCTTCGGGCTTTTATCTGTAGGTTTCCCAACAGACGCCATTGCAACCGGACTCAGATCGCTCGTCATGAAGTTTGAAGCACGGGTGTCCCGACGCTACGAACACGGATCTGCCGAGGGGGTGCCGCTGCAGATATCCCACCCAGAGGAGTTGGCCCACGTGATGTGCGAATGATACGCTGATCCATCAAAACACACTTCGGCTAAAGAGCTCGTACGAAACCTTACTGTGATCATCTCCGGATCCCCTCATACCCTCAAACGAGAACCTCACTCTGCTCCAGCCACGGTTATTTCCCAACCCCCGCCCTGAACCCGAGCATGAGGACCCGCCGTTTATACCCAGTACCAGCCTCCATACACCCTATCAACCGCCGCGCCGACACTTCCGTACTTGGATATGCCTCCCACCTGTGGAAGACCCTCACGCAGGGTGATATACAGAGGGTCAACGAAATCTCCAGGCGATTCACTGGTGCAGGATGGAGGAATCTTCCCCAGGAGCTCGTGGATGAGATCCTACGTTACCTCCTGGACGACTTGCCCGCCCTGAAGGCCTGTTCCATAACGTGCAAGTGTTTGTTCGGCGCTATGCGACCTCTTATCCATCAGCGGCTCGTGTGTTCGGATTCAAGACTGGACCTCTCTAAAGCGAAGCGCTCTCCGTTCAGTCGTCGCAAGAGAAATCCCGGAGCCTTCGAACGGCTGGTCGATGCTGATCGCTACGGGATTCTATCTTATACCCAACGCCTCACTTTCAAACCAGGAAAAGACACCCTCAACCCACGTTTTCACCCGAGGGACATGCAAGAGTGCCTTCCACTATTTCGGTCAATCACCAAGTTACATACACTCACCCTCGACGCTTTTCATCTCCACCCGTTCATTCCAATTTTCGGTGAACACTTCGGCATGTTCACCAACACTTTACGGCACCTCGACATACGAAATGCCTTTGGGACGGAACAGGAGCTTTTGTACATCATATGCCAATTCCCTCTGCTGGAAGACCTGACCATCGTGTCTTCAACCGGTGGGCTCTCTGCACCCCGCTACCCAGTTCCATCGATAACGCAGTCGCCACCGCTCCGGGGGAGGCTCGTTTTGGTGCGGGCAAACTCGAGGGAGCTCCTAGAAGGCCTCGCGGGGCTTCCTGGAGGGTTCAGCTTCCGTTCAATAGTACTGTCAAGGTGTGGGAGTAACGCGCGGGTCATGGTTGCGGCTGCACGCCGCAATTTGAAGTCGATTTCATATTTGTGGCCCTCAACAAACATCTACCGTGAGTCGAGTTTAGCCATTCGGATGCATATCGTGGTGTAATCATTGGGGCTGCAGCACACGTGTTGGACCTCGCGCGTAACACGGCACTCGAAAGGCTTGAATTACACGCTGAGTTGACCTCTCTCCCGCGAGCCCACGAATGGATCTGCCAAACGCTCCCGACGATAACTTCGCCCGCGTTCAGCGAACTTGTGGTTTGGGCTCGGGGCTCGGGGAATGTCTACGGGACACCGGGAGATATCGATGGTTGGAAGCGAGTAGAGTCGTCATTTGGTACCCTAGCCATACACAACCCTGATTTCAGGGTCGTGTTCAGGGGAGATTGCCCGTCACCACCTTTTGGTTGCTGGTGTACTTATGATAAGGCCCGCTCGTTTTTCGAGAGTTACCTGCCGGTTGTTTTGTCAAACGGCCTCGCGAGGTTCGAGCACGTACCTCACGTAGATAACCCGTGTCAGGAGTTACATTCTCTATAGAAATCCCGTCAGCTTTCGTATGTACTTTGTATTGAAACACGTATTATTTCTGGTTCCCTTCGCATTGATCTCTGCCTCTGATGACGCGGAAGATTGACCATTATGGGCGCACTTTAGGTCCTGCACGTTGGATGCTGTTGAACGCTGACAGGAGGTATCACCTTCCACTTTCAACGATCGCCTTCATTGGTAGATCGCCAGTTGCCATCATGATAGGCCAGCCATGTTCGCGGGCGCATGTGGCCGCACGCCATCGGCCCCCACCTTTCCAAATTCCACGCCCCGGCCAGGTCCTGGGTGCATCAGCGACGAGGCACGCCAATGCTTGGGTCTCGGTGTGATAAAACACAAACAACGAGTGAGACAGCGGATCGCCCCGGTGTCACAGACTCGACACGTGCTACTTATCTGCGAACCTGTCCCTGATCGTCCACTACCTTGAACCCAACCATGAAGGCCGCTCGTGAGTATCACGCACGAACTCCCGTACACTCTATCGATGCTGACACCCTCACAGGATATGCCTCCCGCCTGCGGATCGTACTCACGCCGGGCGGTATACAGCGGAGGATCAACGATATCTCTAAGCAGTTCACTGGTGCCGGATGGAAGAATTTGCCCCAGGAACTCGTGGATGCGATCATGGGTTACCTCGTGGATGATCCGGACGCGTTGAAATCTTGCTCCCTGACCTGCAAGCGCCTGTTTGGTGCAACGCGACCTCTCATACACCAACGACTCGTGTGTTTGGATTCAAGAGTGGTTTATAAACCGAGGGGAACTCCGTTCAGTCGAGGTCCCGGAACCTTTGAACGGTTGATCGACGCAGATCGCTTGGGCGTTCTGCCTTACACTCGACACCTCGCCCTCAAGCCGAAACCCTTTTATCCGCTTTTTCATCCGGGAGACCTGAAAGAATACCTTCCACATCTTTGGTCGATCACCAGGTTGCACACCCTCACTCTCAATTCTTTTATTTTCCCCCCGTTTATCCCGGTTTTCAACGAATACTTCGGCATGTTCACCGACACTCTACGACACCTCGATATACAAGAATCTTACTGCACGAACCGAGAGCTTCTGTATATCATATCCCAGTTTCCTCTGCTGGAAGACCTGACCATTGTGTCTCCAGTCAGTGGGGACGCTGCACCCCCTGGCGATGCTATTCCAACGATCACGCAGTTACCGCCACTCCGAGGCAAACTCGCTTTGGTGCGGGCAGTTTCGAGGGAGTTCTTCAGCACCTTCGCTGAGTTCCCTGGAGGACTCAACTTCCGTTCACTGGAACTGTTCCGGTGCGGGGACCCGGGGGTCATCGTCGCGGCGTGTAGCAACACCGCAACGTCGATATCGTACTTGTGGCCTGCACAGGGTGACGACAGTAAGTAAAATTATTCTATTCAGGCGCATATCGCGGGGTAACCATTGAGGACTATAGTTACCCCGCTAGACCTCAGGCGGAACGTGGCGCTTCAAAGGCTTGAGTTAAACGTCCGGTCGACCTATATCCCTCTAATCCACGAGTGGATCTACTCGACGCTCCGAACGATAACTTCCCCCGTATTCAGCAAATTCGTGATCAATATTTTGAGTGGGGTACACCCGTCGCGTCCGCTGAATCCTCACGGCTGGACGGACGCGGGGTCATCGTTGGATGCCCTCGCCGCACGCAATCCAGATTTTAGGGTTGTGTTGAGGGGGGAATTTCCACCATTCATCTATGGTACATGGTGTGATAATGATGGACCTCGCCCATTTTTCGAGAGTTATTTGCCAATTGTTTCATCGAAAGATTTTGTAAAGCACGAGTACGTGTCTCATGTAGAGAACCGGGCATGGGGGTTGGGTGATTCATAAATGCTATGGTTTCGGATACTTTCCGGTTGTTGGCTTGTTTACATTTTATTTTTGATCAAAGGGAAAATTGGATTCGACAGCGATAGGGTGGGGGGGAAATTGGTGGATCATCAGGACGTTCAGGTTGATGTGAACCCACGGACGATATGGGAACGTTCTTGGTCTAGTGTGGTTGGACAAGTTGGAGCGAGGGGAACGGCGGAGGGACCAAGGCGACAACTATATGTACAAGAGGGAATTGAGCTGCTTGTTGGGGACGCCGTTCAAAGTTACGCGAGCCTACGATCCCTGTGCATCAGGAAAATGGCCAAAGACTTATCTCGACTTATCTGCTTTTCTCGACTTACTTTGGGTCTCCAGCTTTTTTCCGACTTATATTGATGATATTACACATTACCTCGAATCTTTCGTGCAGCGCGACCTGTGCTTCAGGCCTTCTCGTAGCCTTTTGCCACAGATCCCATCACTACCATCGCTTATAACTCAACTTATGTCGAGCTTTTCTTACGTTTCGTGGGTTCCATCGCACGACAAGAGTAAGTTGGAGGTTCAACTTGTACAAGTTGGAACTTTTCTCTTATTCCCGCCTTTTCCGATGATAAGAGCGGTATAAGTCGCAAAAAAGATAAATGCACGTTTCCTGATGTGCTACTGGCCCGGGATGCGAACGGAGTTAGAAGAGGCCTATGTTCCGGGCTGTTATGCCTATCAGCGGAACAAACGACCTGCTGGTCCATTACACCTGCTTCCTGTGACAGACGGACGAAGAGACAGCGTGGCGATCGATTTCATCGGACGACGAGAATTTTGACTGTATCGTACTATCCCCCCTCCGAGTTGTCATACACACGCTTCTAACTTGATGACGATGACTAGACGTGACCGGCCAGAGCGTCGCGAGATTCGTCTCGACGCCGGTGATTCGAAGGAGCTCATCGTGCATGTGCGTCTAACCTGAGGGCGGTAGGCGTGACGCGTGACCCGCCAGCAGCAGAACCAGGCAGAAAATACGATATGTATACGCAACACACCCCTCGTATACATACAAGCGAAAAAAATCTAGGAATAGGAGATGATGCGAAAACTACATAGGATGGAGAGCAACGGGAGAGTGCGACGGTGTGCCCGGGAAGTGTGGAAGACCAGGTTAGAAGAGTAACCGTAGGAGAGATTCTCAGACCTTGCTATCCCGATGGAAATCGATTGTAGCCTCGGCCCCAACCCTAGGTTCACCGGAGCTCTCTCTAGGCTTATCCACCGAATCCGTGGGGTACGCACTAGGGAGAGTGCCGCCACTGCCCCTCGACTCCCTTTGACCCCTAGCCCTGAAAGTACTGATATGCCCGGTGGCTATCGCGTTCAAGTTTGTCGACGCGTTTCGGTTGGCGACTCGTTTAATGATGAGGAGTGGAGCGATGACCTACCCAGTAGTCACGTTAAACAACCTATCCAGAGATTTCGACCACGTGAAAGCACAAACCTGAGTCTCGGCGAGAATGGGCAAGAAGACACTCGCGGAGTAGTTTCCAGAAAGGTAAGTTCCGATTACCAACAGTGAGCTGACAGCGTAAAGCGCAGAAGACTCGATGAGCATGGTAATGACCGTCCTGTACAGCCCACCGATTCCAGCTAGAGCAGTCGCGGTTGTGCGGGTGTTCCTGCTATGCAGGACAAGCCGGATGATAATCATGAGGGTGAGGAGGATGTCGAGTGAAATCGAAATCGAAAGGTATGGAACACTGAAGCGGTTATTAACGTTTTTCCAGTCTGCGGTGTCCGGAATCCAGGCCCGGTAGAAGAACATGATACCCGTTGCTACATTGATGACGTTAGCCCAGAGCACCGGTTCACGGAGAACTCACACGCGCCTGCAGTGGCGAGGTACATAAGGAAGGGGACGACGATGACCCAGGGGTTCATGGAGTAAACCACGTAACAACGGTAGAGCTAGAGGAGAAGTGGGAATTAGACACCCGGGCAACACCAAATAAAGGACCAACCATAAGGCCATCGGTGAGCCAGTTATTCATGAGGAACGTAAAGTCAGGGACGGGACAGAGTGCACTAGAGTTGGACCACATGTATCCAAGCGGTCCGGGGGTTAACAAACCATCGATGCCGGGGAATTCACGGTTGTCAATGAAGGAAACGGAGTGAGCGTTGAGTTTCGTTGCGGTGTAAACTGTCGCGAGTGAAAACATGGCCACGGTGTAGGATACGGGCCACCACTTGATGCCCTGCCTTTCGCGGGCGACGGGGTTAAGCAGCGCAGTCATGCATTGGAAGAACACCACGACGAGGATCCCTAGAATCGATCGAACAAACACGGTGAACATCGACGGACGGACGGGTTGGTGGGAACATCTTGCGCGCACCATATAACATCGAGGCTATGAGGATCACGGCGAAAGAGGCCTTCTCCTCGAAGTACACAGTGGGTGAGATCCTTGGAGCATTAGGATTATTGGACCACGGCTTATTTTGACTGTCACCCATGGTCCGTGTGTTGGCGAGAGGGAATCGATTTCTACGGGGGCAAGATCAGAGTAGGGGAAGGGATTTTGAGGTGGGGGAAAGACCTGACAGATCGATGGAGGGAAGGCGCTGTGGACTATAAAGACTCAGGGAGAATCAATTGAACGGCGATCTGTGACGACAAAAGGACCAAGTAGAGGACCAGGCGGAGGGGGACGAACCTGAAACTACTCTTAACACGCCAACGTAATCCGTGAGCGACCTGTCCAAACCCTGTCGATGAAAGAGCCTGAATGGGCCCGGTCTTCCATACCAGAGTTGATTGAGGTCCGCGAAGGGGCGGCAGGTGCCGACCAACTTCAGGTCCTAGCGCACGAGTTTTAGTCTCCTCGGATTGCGCGTCGAGTGGGAGGGGGAGGTTTTGGGTGAGAGGCTTGTGCTGACGGGAAACGGGGCAAGTGAGAGTCCATGCCTTCATGGCCAGGGACGCATCTGGAAATGGCAATGGACATTCGTGTCGCCACGGGACCAGAAGCCGGGGAACAAATAAAACACCTCAGCATCTAAGACCAAAAGGGTTGATCCCCTAGGCGTGAATTATCGTTGTGCTTAGAGTGGGTTTGATCGTTCCGACCGCCTCCGGTTGATGTCTTCGGACTACGTTCTGTTATGTTATTTCAAGTTTCGTTCGTTTCGTTCGTTTTCCGACATATTCTCCGACATATTATACTTCCACTTTGATCGGTAGACAGCTGTATATCAGTTGCCTTTTTAGACGCGGGCCGCTCCC
>Ga0307516_10000633_pt1:5000-47531 | contig 47531 bp, 34 predicted proteins | sample 19_EM_MG_FD_203310 | JGI IMG/M metagenome (GOLD analysis project Ga0307516, IMG submission 203310) | Populus trichocarpa ectomycorrhiza microbial communities from riparian zone in the Pacific Northwest, United States - 19_EM | ecosystem: Host-associated > Plants > Roots >... | reverse complement strand
ACCGGCGGAGCCGGAGGGCGTCGATCCGCAGTTCGTGGAGCTGTTCATCGAGGAAGCCAAGGAGGAAATCACCTCGATCCAGCAGAATTTCCCGATGTGGGACCAGAATCCCATGGACTTCGAATCGTTGGGGGTACTGCGCCGCAGCTTCCACACACTGAAGGGCAGCGGCAGGATGGTCGGGGCGAGGGCGATTGCGGAATTCGGCTGGGCGATCGAGAACCTGTTGAACCGCATCATCGACAAAACCCTTACGCGGACGCCGGGCATGATGTTGCTGTTGCGCAGCGCGGTCGCCGCATTGCCGCAGCTTGTGGAGCAATTGGAATCGGGCCGGCCCTCCACGGCACCGATAAGCGACCTCATGGCGCGCGCTTTTGCCTTTTCCGAGGGTCGCGATGGCGAACTTGCCGCGGGCGCGCCCGCACCCGGCGTCGCGGCGCCCGGCGTATCCACTCCGGCCGCTGCGTCCACAGCACCAACCGACGGGTTGGTCATGGCGCCCGAGTACGGCGGCGCGAGCGGTACCTGGACTATTGCGGCCGTTGCGCCGGATGGGACCGCCTCACCGCCATCCGGCGATCAGGAACGTGCGCCGGTCTCGGTCGTCGCCCCGGAAGCGCCGGCATTCCCCATTCCGTCGGGCGGGAATCTTTCCGCGACGACCGGCGACGCAGGCCGCGGCCCGGCCACCGGCGAGGCGGCGGCCCCGACTGACGACAAGCCGGTCATGGATCCCCTGCTGCACGACATTTACAGCAAGGAGACCTCGAGCCACTTGGCTGAAATTCGCGAATATCTGCAGAAGCGGTCGGGCCAGCCGGCCCCGCATCCCTTGCCGGAATCGGTGTATCGAGCGATCCACACATTGAGCGGCAGCTCAAAAATGGCTGAGGCAAGACATGGGATCCGCATCACCGAGCCGCTGAACCAGGTCATGCGAAAAGTCTATGACAGCGGGCATGGGTTGACGGAAGCCGGACTCGCGACGCTTGCCGACGCAGTTGGAGCGATTGAGGACGTGGTCTCGCATATCAACGAGTCCACCGCTTTCTTTACCGACCAACACGGCCTTCTGGGGCGATTGCTTGAGCTCGAAAACGCCGTGGATGTCGAGCTGTCGAGTGCATCCGCTGATGCCGGAGCGTCAGCAATCATGCGCCGGCTCCCGGAGATGCCCACGTCAGACGAGCAGCCCGCCGCGGAAACGAAGTTCGTGGCCGACCAGCAACTTGATGCGCCGCCGGTGGCCGAAGCGCCACCTGTGGCTGAGGCGCACCCCACCGTCGAACCCGTCGTCGAGGATTTCGACCGCGAGATTGCCAAGATCTACAGCGAAGAGGCCACGGAACTGCTCGAGTCGGCGGAAGTCTCGCTGACAGCGTGGAATGGCGACCGGAACGACAAGAATCCCGTGGCGGAGCTGCAGCGTCAATTGCACACCCTGAAAGGCGGGGCCCGGATGGCGGGCATCACCGCCATGGGCGATCTCAGTCACGAATTGGAAACTCTGGTCCTCAACATCGATTCCGGCGCAGTGCGAGCCGACGATCGCGCCCATGCGGTAATGCAGGCCAGTTTCGACGAACTGGCGCGCATGCGCGATACGGTAAGCGCCGGTGCTCTTCCCGCCGCTGCCACCGCCTTGCTTGCTCAAATTCGTAGTTTGACCATGGGTGAGCAGCGGGCGGAACCCACCGCGATGCCGGCGGCGGCCGCCCCGCCGATCGCCGCCGGACTTTCCGCCGCCCCCGCGCGACCGGCCGTACCAACAACCGCCGCACCGCCCATCGCTGCACCGGACGCCGCTGCGCCCGGCTCCGACGCCCCGGCGAGAGTTGCCCGGGGCGCGGACAGGCTCGAACCGGACTTTGTTGCCGCCCCGCCGACGGGCGTACCGACGCCCGGCGCATCCCTACCTGCTCCGGGCGTATCCGCGCCGGCGGCGTCATCGCCGAAGGCCGCGCCCCCGGATGTGCTGCCGCTCGCCGGCGCGCTGTCCCCAGCCGGCGAGGACTCCGTTTCCAATCTCGAAATCAGTACCGCGCCCGTGCTTCCCGGCCGCGAGACGGTGCCGGCCGAGCGCGTGGAAATGGCGCGCGTCGATGCCGACCTGCTGGACACCATGCTCAACAATGCCGGCGAGGTCAGCATTTTCCGCGCTCGCCTCGACCAGCAGGTCAACTCCATCGACTTCAATCTGGCGGAACTGGCCCGCACGGTCATTCGGCTGAAAGACCAATTGCGCGGTTTGGAGATCGAAACCGAAGCGCAGGTGCTCCATCGGCATCACGACGAGGACTCGCACAGGAACGACTTCGATCCCCTCGAGTTGGACCGCTATTCGGCGCTGCAGCAGTTCTCGCGCGCACTGGCCGAGACCTCCGGCGACGTCGCCAGCATTCAAGGGCTGTTGGAAACCCTCACTCGCGAGGCGCAGAACCTGCTGACCCAACAGTCGCGCGTCATCACCGAACTGCAGAACAGCTTGATGCGTACGCGCATGGTGCCGTTCCAACGCCACGTCCAGCGATTGACTCGTCTGGTGCGCCAAGCCGCGAACGATACGGGCAAGCGTGCCGAACTCGTGGTCCAGGGCGCATCGGCGGAACTCGACCGGCAGATGCTCGAGCGCATGGTCGCGCCGCTGGAGCATATGCTCCGCAATGCCGTGGTTCACGGCATCGAATCTGCGGAGCGGCGCACTGCAGTTCACAAGCCGGACGTCGGCCGCATCTCGGTGAGCCTGACGCGCGACGGCGCCGAGGTCGTGATCGTGGTCACCGACGATGGCGGCGGCATCAATGTGAAGTTGATCCGCGAGAAGGCGGTGGCATTGGGGCTCATCGACCGCCATGCGAAACTCACGGACGAAGAGGCCATGCAGCTCATTTTGGAGCCGGGTTTCAGCACGGCAGGCCACCTCACTCAGGCCGCGGGCCGCGGGGTCGGAATGGACGTGGTGGCCACCGAAGTGAAGAAGCTGGGCGGCGGCCTGTTCATCGAATCGACGGTCGGGAAAGGCTCACGCTTTACCATCCGGCTGCCTTTCACGCTTGCCATCAGCCAGGCGTTGATCGTGCGCGTCGCCGAAGAGACCTATGCCTTGCCTCTGGCGACCGTCGAAGGCGTGGTGCGATTGCCGCGCAACATCGTCGCGCGACATCTCGGCAAGGATGCACCGCTGTTCGAGTACGGTGGCCAGAAATATCGCTTCCAGCAGCTCGGTTCCTTCGTGGGTCTCGGGCCCACGCGCCTGCCGGATTCCGATGTCTCGATGTCGGTCGTGCTCATTCGTGCCGGCGAGCATTCGACGGCTTTGGTGACGGACGAACTCGTCGGCAGCCGCGAGATCGTCGTCAAGTCCTTGGGGCCTCAGATCTCCGGAATCCGCGGCATCGCCGGCGCCACGATCCTTGGCGACGGACGCATCGTCATCATTCTCGACATGGGCTCTTTGGTGCGTTCGGAGTGGCGCGCCAAGCCCACGGAAACGGCGGTGCTCGATCAGCGAGACCGGCGCACGTTCGCCCTCGTGGTGGACGATTCGATCACCGTACGGCGGGTCACGCAGCGGTTGTTGGAGCGAAACGGCATGCGGGTGCTGACGGCCAAGGACGGGGTCGACGCCGTGTCGCTGCTGCAGGAGAATCTCCCGGACATCATCCTGCTCGACATCGAGATGCCGAGAATGGATGGTTACGAAGTGGCCGCCCATGTCCGCAACGATCCGAGGCTCAAGCACATTCCGATAGTCATGATCACGTCGCGGGTCAGCGAGAAGCACCGGGCGCGGGCGATTGAACTCGGCGTCGACGATTACCTGGGCAAGCCGTACCAAGAGAGTCAGCTGCTCGACGCAATCGAGCCGCTGGTCAACCGCCGTACCGCGTTGGCGCGGTAACTCCATGTCGGATCTACGAGAAGAACTCTACAGCCTTTTGGTTCCTCTGGCCGGGGAGCGGCTGATCGTGCCGCGGGCCTGCGTGGCGGAAGTCATCAGCTATCAAGCGCCGGCCGAAATGACCAACGCGCCTCCCTGGTATGCCGGACTCGTGAGTTGGAGCGGCCGCAGCGTGCCGATCGTGTCGTTCGAAGGTGCATTCGGACAGGCGCTGCCCGCGGTGTCGGGCCGGACGAGAATCGTGATATTCAATGCCTCGGGCGGTAAGCTGCAGTCCGGATATTTCGGCATACTTACCCAAGGTTTCCCGCAGCTCGTGCGGGTCAACGCCGACGTCGTGCGTCCCGACCCGTCACGAAGCTTCCCTGAGCGCTCGCCGGTCATCTGCCAGGTTCGCATGGTGAACGAGACCCCGCTCATCCCCGATTTGCAGCGCCTCGAGCAAATGATCGCCGAGGAAACCTCGGTGATGATGTAGCTCACGCTACGCGCGCATGTCTCCGAATCGAGTCTGCAGCCACGTGAGCGCTGCGATTGCGGCGGTCTCGGTGCGCAGGATGCGGGGACCGAGGCGCAGCCTCACGAAGCCGGCGATTCGGAAGGCCTCGAGTTCCTCGTCGCCGAAGCCCCCTTCCGGACCGACCGCTATCTGCACCGCCGTCGTCTCGAGCGCCGCGGGCGCCGTGGCGGCCTCCACCTCCGGCTCCAGCACAAATCTTGCGGTCCGAGGTGCCGCGCCCGCTGCCGCGTTGCTCCCGAGATAATCGATGAGCGGGGCCGGCGCCTCGATGATCGGCAACCGGTTTCGGCCGCATTGTTCGCAGGCGTTGACGACCACCGCTCGCCAATGCGCGGCCTTCGAGCCGGCTTGCGCAGCATCCAGGCGCACGACACTGCGTTGGCTCAATACCGGTACGATTCGCGTCACGCCGAGCTCCGTCGCCTTCTGCACGATGAAGTCCATGCGGTCGCCGCGCGGCACGCACTGCACGAGCGTGATGGCGAACGGCGACTCGCGGTCGACTTCGGTGCCGCTGCCCACCGATGCCGTCACGCGCGACCCACGCACGCTTTCGACCGAGCCGGCATACTCGCGGCCGTCTCCGCTGAACAGAATGAGTGGATCGCCGCTGCGCGCCCGCAGAACTTTCGCGAGATGCGATGCGGTTTCGCGGGGAAGCTCGACGATGGTGCCGGGGGTGAGCACTGCTTCGACATGCACCCTTGTCAATCGCATGTCGCGAGCTCGATGCCTTCCGCCGCGATCCGGACCATCAAGTCGATCTCGGCCTCGTTCACCGTATAGGGCGGCATGAAATAGACGACGTCGCCGATCGGCCGCAGCAGCACACCCTCCGCCAGCGCGTGGCCATAGATCCGGCGGCCGCGCCGCTCGGTCCACGGATACGGTTCGCGGCTTCGCTTGTCCTTGGCGAATTCGATGGCAACGATCATCCCGCATTGGCGAACTTCCGTGACGTGAGGATGGTTCGCGAGCTCGCGCGAGCGACGGCCAAGATAAGCCGCGGTGGTCCGGTTGCGCTCGATGATGCTTTCCGTCGCGAAGATGTCCAACGTCGCCAGCGCCGCCGCGCAGGCGAGCGGATTGCCGGTGTAGCTGTGCGAATGCAGGAATGCGGTCAGCTTGGCGTAGTCGTCGTAGAACGCCGCGTACACGTCGTCGGTCGTGACGACCACCGACAGGGGCAGGTAACCGCCGGTCAGCCCCTTGGACAGGCACATGAAGTCCGGCGAAATACCCGCCTGCTCGCAGGCGAACATCGTCCCGGTCCGGCCGAATCCGACCGCTATCTCGTCGGCGATCAAATGGACGCCGTGGCGATTGCACGCTTCGCGCAAGCGTGCGAGGTATGCGGCATGGTACATGCGCATGCCCCCGGCGCATTGCACCAGAGGCTCCACGATCACAGCCGCGACTTGATCGGCGTGGTCCTCGAGCATCCGCTCCATCCGCTCGAACATCTTGACCGAGTGCTGCTCCCACGACTCGCCGGGGCTGCAAAAATAGCAGTCGGGCGAAGGCGCGGTCAGCACCTCCATGAGCAGCGGCTTGTACAGGGACTTGTAGAGATCCACATTGCCGACCGCCAGCGCGCCCAACGTTTCGCCGTGGTAGCTGTTTGCCAGCGTGATGAAGCGGGTTTTTCCCGGTTTGCCGTGGTTGCGCCAATAGTGGAAGCTCATTTTGATGGCCACTTCGACCGCAGCGGAGCCGTTGTCGGCAAAAAAGCAACGGGTCAATCCGGGCGGCGTCAGTGCGACCAGCTGTTCGGACAGACGTACCGCGGGCTCATGTGTGAAGCCGGCGAAGATGACGTGTTCCAGCAGGTGCAGCTGGTCGTGCAAAGCCGCGTTGATGCGTGGATTCGCGTGACCGAAGAGATTCACCCACCAGGAGCTTATCGCGTCGAGATAACGCTTGCCGTCGAAGTCCTCGAGCCACACGCCCGAGCCGCGCTTGATTGCTATCGGCGGAAGGGTTTCATGGTCCTTCATCTGGGTGCAGGGGTGCCACAGGACGCGTGAGTCGCGCGCGGCGAGCGCGGCGGAACGGTCAAGCTGCTGCTGATGCTCGTTCATAGGGTTGCGATTGTCGCATATGCTATGGTCGGCGTAGTTCAAGAGGGGGGCGGAATTGCAGGTTGACCTTGCGAGCGGACTGTTGCGTGGCGTTGCGCAGATCGCCTCGCCCAATTGCGACGCACGGCCTCCCGGGGTGGAGCCGGATCTCATCGTGGTACATGGGATCAGCTTGCCGCCCGGAGAGTTCGGCGGTCCGTGGATAGACCGTCTGTTCACCAATACATTGCCGCAAGATGCGCACCCCTATTTCGCCGAAGTGGGCCCGTTGCGGGTCTCATCGCACCTGGTGGTGAGGCGGGATGGCGCCGTCACGCAATACGTCAAATTCACCGACCGCGCCTGGCATGCCGGAAAATCCAGCTTCGAGGGACGGGAGGCGTGCAATGATTATTCGATCGGCATCGAACTCGAGGGCACCGACACACTGGACTACGACAGAGCCCAGTACCATGCGCTCGCCCGGGTGATCGCCGCGTTGTGCGAAGCGTATCCGGGCCTGTCGCCCGATCGGGTGGTTGGACACAGCGACATCGCACCCGGCCGCAAGACCGATCCCGGGCCCGCGTTCGACTGGCCGCACGCCCGGGGTCTGATCGACAGAGCCCGCGCCCGGTTGAATCGGACATAACCTTGGAGCCTGTCTGAGTATTCCGCGCGTGGCGGCTCACGCGGAATACTCAGACAGGCTCCATGCCGGGATTCCCGGCATTCCGTGCAACGTGATTCCCGTCACACGGCTTTCCAGCAGATTTTACCCAAGAAGCCGACACCTTACCTTGAGGCGGCGACTCCGCCGCACATTCCTTGCCCGGAGGGCTATTGATACGTTGGTTCGCCGACCTCCCCATCGAGCGCAAATTGCGCGTGGTCATCATGGTGCCGGCGATGGTCGCCTTTGCCATCGCATTGACCATGCACATTGCGACGAATCTGCTGCATTTGCGGGAGGATATGCTGCGCCGGGGCTCGCGAGTCGCCCGGGTGATCGGCGCCGACGTCATCGCAGAGACCGAGGCGGGTGACGAGCCGTCCGCCGCAAAACGACTGACGGTGCTGCGCGACGAGCGGCTGGTCAGCGCGGCTGAAGTGTTTCGCACGGACGGCAAGCGCGTCGCGACCTACGGGCGGTTGGATGCCGACGGGAATCCGCATGCGGCGACGCTTCCCCTCGATCCGGCCGAGCCCAAGATATTCGTGCGAAGCGGCCACTTGCACATCACCGCACCCATACTGCGCGACGGTCGGCTCCTGGGCCATATGCACATCGTCGTGCTGCTCGAGGCGCTGTACGGCGACTGGCCCGAGTACCTTCTCATAACGCTTGCGGCCATTGCCGCGGCCGTCGGTTCGTCATACTGGCTGGCGGCGCGATTGCAGCAGCAGATTTCCGGTCCCATCGTGAATCTTGCGCACACCATGAAGCGGGTGTCGTTGGAAGAGGACTACACGCTGCGCGTGGAGCGCAGTTCACAGGATGAGATCGGATCGCTGATCGACGGCTTCAATCAGATGCTGGGTCAGATTCGAACCCGCGATACCCGTTTGGAGCGGTACCGCGAGTTCCTCGAACAGCAGGTCGCGGAACGTACGGTCAACCTCGGCAATGCCAATCGCGGACTACACCAGGCGATCGACGAGGCAAATCGCGCCAAGGAGGCCGCCGAGAGGGCCAGCAATGCCAAGAGCGAATTCCTGGCCCGCATGAGCCACGAAATCCGCACGCCGATGAACGGCGTCATGGGCATGTCGGAACTGCTGCAGGGCACCGATCTGACGCCGCGTCAGCGGCGCCTCTCCGAAACCATCTCACGTTCCGCCGAAGCCTTGCTGCAAATCATCAACGACATCCTCGACTTCTCCAAGATCGAAGCCGGCAGAATGGAGCTCGAACGGGTCGCGTTCGGCTTGCGCGAGGCGGTCGAGGAGACCATCGAAGTATGCGCCGGCCGTGCGCGCGAGAAGGGACTCGAGTTGGCCTGCGTCATCGAGACCGATGTACCTGCCAGGGTCCGCAGCGACCCGATGCGGTTGCGCCAGGTGCTGATCAATCTGGTGGGCAACGCCATCAAGTTCACTGAAAGCGGAGAAGTCGCCGTGCGCGTCAAAGCGCTCGACGCGAGGGGACACCTGCGATTCGAAGTCAGCGATACCGGAATCGGCATCGCCGAGCACGCCCACGCGGACATATTCAACGCCTTCAGCCAGGCTGATTCATTCACCACGCGCAAGTACGGCGGGACCGGGCTCGGACTCGCGATCTGCAAACAGATCCTCACCTTGATGGGGGGCGAGATCGGCGTCATCAGCACGGTCGGCGGTGGATCGACGTTTTGGTTTGAAATCCGGCTGGAACCGCTCGCGGGCTCGCCCCGGGAAGATGCCGACGCCGCCCAGATGCCGCGGCTGAATTTGGCCGGCGTGCGCGCGCTCATCGTCGACGACAACGCGAACAATCGCGAACTCCTGCAGCAGCACCTCAGTTCCTGGGACATCGAGGCCACCACGGTCGACAGCGGCGCGGCGGCCCTTGCGGCGCTGAATGCGGAGGGCCCGCTGCGATTCGACCTGGTGCTGCTGGACGACCGGATGCCGGGGTTGGACGGTATCGAGGTTGCCAGGATCGTCGGGCAGAACGCACGCTTCGCGGACCTGCGCCTGGTCATGCTGAGCTCCCAGGAAAGCGGCGGCGAGAACGCCGAGTGCGCAAGACTGTTCACCGCCGTCTTGATGAAGCCGTTGCGGCGCTCCCAGCTGTTCAGTTGTCTGTGCGGTGCGATGGCGGCTGCAGCCGGCCCGCCGCCCATGGAACAGGTCGCCGGAGCGGCGCCGGCTTTCACGCAAACGTATGCGGGACCGCGGATCCTCGTGGTCGAAGACAATCCGATCAATCTCGAAGTAGCGGTCGGCATGCTGGAAAGTTTGGGCTGCAGCGCCGAGACCGCGAACAACGGACGGTCGGCCATCGAAGCGATGAACGGCGGCAGTTACGACGCCGTGTTGATGGACTGCCAGATGCCGGTGATGGACGGCCTGACGGCAACCGCGGAAATCCGCCGGCGAGAGGCCGGCACGGGCAGACCGCGAGTTCCCATCATCGCCGTCACCGCAAATGCCATGGAGGGGGACCGGGAGCGCTGTCTCGCGGCTGGCATGGACGACTTCCTCAGCAAACCGTTCATGCAGCAGGAACTCGCGTTGCTGTTGAAGCGCTGGCTCGCGGCTCGCCCGATGACGGAGCAAGCTGCGCGAGGCGACATCGCGCGCCCGCCGCTGGTCGATGCCGGCGTACTGCGCAACATCGCCGCGCTTGCGCGGCCTGCGCTCCTCAACTCCCTGATCGACCTCTATATGAACCACAGCCCCGGCTTGATCGCTGCCGTGGAGATGGCGGCCGCCGGCATGCAGACCGAAGCGCTCGCCGAGGCCGTTCACTCCCTCAAGTCCAGCACCGCGAATCTCGGGGGTGCGCGGCTGGCGATGGTGGCCAGGGAGTGCGAGGTGCTGCTGCGCGAGGGCGGAATTTCGCAGGTGGGGCCTCTCATCGCGCGAATCCGCAAGGAACACAAGGAATTTTGCATTGCGCTGGCGCGCGAGCGGTCGGCTCATGCGGCATAGCGACGCCAGGCGTGGCGACGCCACGACACAGGGAAATTGACATGATCAGAACGCGGGATTCTACGGACACCTTGATGGCGACAGTCCTCGTCATCGACGACGATCCAGGGGCGCGCCTGCTGATCGGAACCGCTCTGGAAATGGCGGGCTTCCGCGTCACCACCGCAGCGGATGGGCGCATCGCGCTCGACGAGGTTCGTGGGCAGCCCTTCGACTGCGTCGTCCTGGATGTGGTCATGCCCGGGTTGAACGGGTTCGACGTATGCACCGCATTGCGGGCGCTGCCAAACAGCCGGCACGTGCCCATATTGATGCAGACCAGTCTCGACGACGTGGACTCGGTCAATCGCGCCTATGACGCGGGGGCGACGGATTTTTCCTCGAAAGGCATCAATCCCATGCTGCTCGCGCAGCGGGTCAAGTTCCTGGTGCGCGCCAAGCAAACGCAGGATCAGTTGCGCGCCAGCGAAGCGCGCGTGAGGTACCTGGCCTACTACGATCCGTTGACCGCCCTGCCGAACCGGCAACGCCTGCTGCAGATCCTGGAGCAGCACATCGCCTGGGCAGTCTTGCGGCAGCGCGGGATCGCGGTGTTGATGCTGGATGTGGACAATTTTTCGCGCATCAACGATACGCAGGGTCAGGCGGTGGGCGACTCCCTGTTGAAGGAAGTCGCCGGGCGGCTCCAAATGTGTTTGCGCGACGGCCGCCGAGGTTTCGAGCAATCGGAGAGCGAGGTGGCAATCGACGACATCAACGACTGGGTCGCCCGCACCGGGGCCGACGAGTTCGCGTTGGCGCTGCCGGGAATAGCCACGGTCGCCGAGGCGCAGGCCGTCGCTCGCCGCGTGCAGGCGGCGCTGGAGCGGCCGTTCGCGTTTGCGCAGCAGGAGATGTCGTTGTCGGCCAGCATCGGAATCAGCATCTTTCCGGCCGATGCCGCCGACGGGGAGTCGCTCGTCAAGAATGCCGATGCGGCCATGCACCACGCCAAGAGGATCGGCCAGGGCGGCGTGGAGGTCTTCAAGAAATCGATCAGCACGCGCGCAGCCCGCCACCTGTCGCTGGAGGCCGACCTGCGCAAGGCATTGGAGCGTCAAGAGTTCAGCCTGAATTATCAGCCGCGCCTCGGACTCCCCGACCTGCGTGTCGAGGCCGTGGAAGCTTTGCTGCGCTGGTCGCACCCGCAACGTGGATTCGTGCCGCCGGACGAGTTCATTCCGCTCGCCGAGCAGAGCGGCCTCATCGTCGAGATCGGGGACTGGGTGCTGCGAGAGGCCTGCGCACAGGCGCGCCGCTGGCGCGATGCGGGCAGGCCGCATTGGCAGGTTGCGGTAAACGTGTCCGGCGTTCAGTTTCGCGACGGCAGCCTGGTGCGCCGAGTGTCGAGCGCCATCGATGCGGCCGGCATCGATTCGCATACGATCGAATTGGAATTCACGGAGGGTGCGCTCATCGAGTATTCGAGCGCGGTGAGCAAGGCGGTCCGGGCGATGAAGGACCTGGGCGTGGCCACGGCCCTCGACGATTTCGGAACAGGGTACAGTTCCATGTCCTACCTGCGGCATTTCCCCATCGACACGTTGAAGATCGACCGCGTCTTCGTACGCGACATCGCCTCGAAGAGCAAGGGCAACGCACCCCTGGTGGATGCCATCATCGCGATGGCCAAGAGCTTGGGGTTGGCGACGGTTGCCGAAGGCGTTGAAACCGAAGCGCAGTGGCACTACCTCCGCGACCGCGACGCGAATCAGCTGCAGGGATTCTTGTTCTGCAAGCCGCTGACCGTACCTGACCTGGAACGCTGGCACACTGACTGGCTGCATTCCAATCTACTGCGCGCCGCGAGCGTGGCCTAGCCCGGCCGGAGCAGGGTGTTTGTCCTTCCTATCCCCAGGCAGATCCAAGGTGGCTTCGTGATTGAGCTACCTGTGCGGCGCAAGAGTGATGCGGCTCGTGCTGCAAAGGGGCAGAATACGGCGCCATGGGAGGGGCAAAAAAAGTCGCGAGCTTGTCCGTAGGCTTCGTCGCGCTGGTCGGCGTCGGAGTCGGCGTCGGGCGAATCACTGACCTTCGCGCCGAGTCCACCGATGACTGGCGCTCGAGAGTCTCCACCAAGCTGCTGCCCCTCTACGACACTCCTGCCGCCGCCAGGGTGGTAACGGCTCACGATCACGAAAATGAGCGGGACTCCAATGCTACGGCACTGGATCCACGCTTCAACGAGCAGGGCTGGGTTCAGGCGGACGTTCACTACGACTGTTCGCAGGACACTCCGGCAAAAGCGCTTGCAGCAGCGGGTCTTTCGATCAGCCTGTCAATCAGCCTGGGTCCGTTGTGTGTTGTCGAAGGTTGGATAGCACTCGAGTCACTGCCCGCAGTGGCGACAGTCGCCGGTGTAGCACGCGTGGCGATACCTGCTTACGCGATGCATCCGCGGCGTGCGGTCCCGCAGACGCAGTCAAACTCAACGGCGTCTGTGAAGGAATCGTCTCATCTGCTCGCGCGGCTGGCGGCCAGCCCCGTGGGCGGCATCGATCACAATGGCGTGATGATCATGCGCGCGGGCCAGTTCGTCGCCCAGACCGGCACCAGCGGCACGGGTGCCAAAGTCGGCGTTCAGTCGGCAGGTATCTCAAGCCTCCAGGTTATCCAGGGGCGGGGCGAGCTTCCCACCGTGCAGGTTGTAAAGCCGAGTGATGGGGCGAGTTCACAGGCGGGAGATGAGGGCACCGCATTGCTCGAAGAAGTGCACGCAGTAGCGCCGGGCGCCGGCCTTGCTTACTGTGGCCCAAATACTTTTGTCGAGTACACCTCCTGCCTCAGTCAGATGATCGCCACCGGCGCGACCATCCTCGTCGATGACCTCATTTTTCCACAGCAGGATCTGCTGTCATCCGACAGCTCAGCCGTGCAAGCGATCGAACGGCTCCTGGCGCAAAACCCCGCCGTCGCGCTGTTCACCGCCGGGGGAAACTACAACGGCAGTTATTGGGAGGGAAACTACTCTCCCGTCGCGTTGTCGTCCCTCGGCCAACCACCGTTGACCTGTCCATCAAATGGCGCGACGCAGACGGACTACTACGTGTCTGAGTTCAATGGCGACCCGGGTCAGCTCCTGACCGTCATGCAGTCATCGCGGTTTCCGTTGGCGCTTGCGTGGGCGGACCCACCCGGCCACAACGCCAGCAAGTTTGATGTGTACTGGGTTGACAGCAGCGACAGCACGAAGTCCGGCTGTCTGTCCGCGGGTTCTGCCACCGATAACCAGATCGCGGTAAACGAAACCTTCACCGCCGGATCGTACGCGCTCTACATTGCAACACCCGACGCTTCATCCGGCGGAAAGTTCCTGAAGTTGTGGGTTGGCGGCGATGGCCTGACGACGCTGTCCAAGCCCACCGCCGGTGCTGTCGTCACAGTCCAGGCTTTCGCCAGTGGCGCGGTCTCGGTAGGTGCGGTCAACGGATCGGATGGAGTGGGTAATAACATCGAATCGTTCAGCAGCCTCGGGCCGATCGCCATTGCGTTCCCTGAGGTAAAACAGATTCAAGCTCCCGTGTTGGTGGCTCCCGACGGTATCAACGTCGACGCGAACGGCACTTACTTCGCCGGCAGTTTGTTTCCGGACGGTAATTTCTACGGCACCTCGGCATCGGCGCCGAATGCTGCCGGGGTTGCGGCGCTGATCCGGGGCGCATTTCCGGCTTTCACGGCATCACAGCTGGTCGCGGCCCTGAAGGCAGGTGCGGCTCAACTTGGGAGCGCCCCACCCGATGGAACCTTCGGATATGGCCGCATTGATGCAATGGGCACGCTCGGGACATTTCCCGTGCCGACCATCACGCCTCTGCCGGACTCTTCCCTCAACGCCGGCTCGAGCTCGCCTTCTTACACATTCACGGTCAGCGGCACCGGCGCGTTACATTTCTCCGTGACCAGCAGCAACGCGATGTCGATTCCCCCTTCCATCGTGGCCGCGGGCGCACCGGGCGTCACGATTGCGCCCGCGGATTGCGGCGTGTCCACCCTGTCATGCACTCTTTCGGTCAAGCCGGCCAACGGTCCGGGGGGCACGGTGACTGTGACCGTGGCCGCGGTTGATGGCGCGAACCGGTCGGCGTCAGCCTCGATGACCGTTGCAGTAACCGGCTCCGCGGCGTCGCCCCCCAGTTCCCCTTCGGGACCGACGCCCACGTCAGGTGGCGGGGGCGGCGGGGCGCTCGACTGGTGGGTGATTGCATCGTTGCTCCTGGTGGCGAGCGTCTCCATCGCGCAGCCGACGCGGGTCGGCACATTTTAATTAGCCTTGTTCGAACACGCCGTCCTGAACGGCTTCCCGCGCCGCGTATCGGGCAAACTGCCTGGTTTGATCGTCTGGGCCGGCCAACAGCGCGTCCATCTCTGGATTGGTCATCATGGGACCTGATTGATTGCGCGACTCGGCGGCATCAGGCGCGGCTCCGGTCCGTGCATTCGAATGGTCATCGACAGCGAGCTGCCATTGCGTCTTGGTCTGCATGCGGTTCTTCTCGTCTCATGAATGGTGTCAAGCGTATGCGTGCTATCGGCTCGTCCGGGTAAATCTTGAGGGCCGGTTACGCTGGGCACCGCCACCGTGGCGCTCGCATACGACAACGCCAATTGCCGCGTGGCGTAGGGGTTACTCTCGGGTTCGCCGCCAGATGGTTTCGGTTCCCTGTTCATGACGCGCGAGCAAACGAGCCATGACGAACAATAGATCCGACAGGCGATTCAAGTACCGGAGTGCGTCCGGCGCGACTTCCTCGACGCGTGCCAGGGACCAGCTGCGGCGCTCGGCACGGCGGCACACAGCGCGGGCCAGGTGGCAGGCGGCGGCGGCAGGCCCGCCGCCGGGCAATACAAAATCCTTAAGCGGAGGAAGAGCCGCGTTGAATTCGTCGAGTTCCACCTCCAGACGCAGAACGTGGGCGGGGGTGACGATACGGTGACCGGGAATGCATAATTCGCCGCCGAGATCGAACAGATCATGCTGCACTTCGATAAGGCAGTTTTTTACTTCGGCCGGCAGATTCGGTATCGCGAGCACGACACCGATCGCGCAATTGGCCTCGTCCACGGTACCGTAGGCTTCGACTCGCAGGCTCTCCTTGGTTACCCGGGCACCGTCGCCGAGACCGGTGCTGCCATCGTCGCCCGTGCGTGTGTAGATCTTGGTAAGCCGATTGCCCATCGAGCCGCGACTCCATAGTTGAGGTGGGACGGTAACATAAGGTTTGCTAAGGTGGCAGCAGGGAGACCGTGTGAGTATTACGCGGCCACCAGCCCGGAGACAGTTCATGACCACCCTCTCGCCCGAATTGCAGGCAGCGCTCGACGCCGCCACCGAAGCAGCCTCGATCGCCCGCTCGATGTATCAGCACAATGTCGAAGTGCGCTTCAAGGCCGACAAATCCCCCGTCACGGAGGCGGATATACGCTGCGAGACCGCAATCCGCGAAATTCTCGAGGCCCGATTCCCGGACTACGGATTCTTCGGCGAGGAAACCATGGCCCGCGGCATGGACGCCGACAACGTGTGGTTGGTGGATCCCATCGACGGCACCAAGGCGTTCGTTCGTGAATATCCGATGTTTTCCACGCAAATCGCACTGCTGCGGCGTGGAGAAATCGTTCTCGGCGTATCGAGCGCGCCTGTGTACGGGGAACTCGCCTATGCCGAACGGGGTTGCGGCGCGTATCTCAACGGCCAAGCGCTTAGCGTGAGCGCAATCGCCGATCTGGAGTCGGCTGCGCTGTCGTCGGGCAACTTGAAGACCTTGGCTGCCGGCAATCGGTGGGGCCGATATGGCGGATTGGTGGCGCGCGTCGGGCGCATCCGCGGGTACGGTGATTTTCTACACTATCATTTGTTGGCGGCGGGCAAGATCGATGCCGTGATCGAATCGGACGTCAATATTCTGGACATCGCTGCCTGCGTGGCGATCGTGTCGGAGGCGGGTGGGCATTTCACGGATCTCGGCGGTGCGCCGATCACGCTCCAATCGAATTCCGTACTTGCGACCAACGGACGGCTGCATGCGCAAATCTTGGCCGCCCTGAGTTAGGAGCCCCGACGGTGCGCCGGCCGCCCCTGCGCCTGTCCCGCGGTTCACGCCTGAAAGAACACGCGGCGCCCTTTGGCCTCGAGTTCGTCGAAACGGGTGTCGTAGAGTTCCGATAGATGTGCGGAGGTCAGGGTTTCCGCCACGCTGCCCCATCGCCAGTCTCCGGCCCTGCCGATGAGCAGGGCATGATCGGCGAAGCGCGCCGCCAAATTCGGATCGTGCAACGTGACAATGACGGCGGCGCCCGCATCCGCGCGCGCGCGCAGCAGCTGCAGCGCTTCGATTTGATGGTTCGGGTCCAGTTGGTTGGTCGGCTCGTCGAGCAGGAATATGCGAGGATTTTGCGCCAGCACGGCGGCCAAAGCCGCCCGCCGCCGCTCTCCGCCCGACAGCGTAAAAATGTCCCGTTCTTCGTAGCCCGCGAGTCCCACCGCGGCGAGCGAGTTGCCGGCGATCGAAACATCCAGGGCCGACTCCCATTGCCAATGACCGATGTGCGGGTGACGTCCCAGCAGCACCGTGTCCAGCACCTTCGCCGGAAACGGATCCTCGACGTTCTGCGGCAACAGGGCTAGCTCCCGGGCGAGCGTGCGCCGTGGCCACGCGGAGATCGGCCGGCCCTCGATCGTGAGCTCGCCCGCCTGCGGAGCCCGCAATCCCGCGAAGGTGTGCAGCGAGAGGCTCTTGCCGCAGCCGTTGGGCCCGAGAACGACGAGGATCGAACCTGCCTCCACACTAAGATTCAGGCCGCGCACCAATACGCGGGATTCGACGCCGATATCGACGTTTCGGCATTCGAACAATGCGCGGCGGGCATCATTCGGCATATTGCCGCCAGCGTATTTCGGCCGCGGTAGCGGCGCCGACCACGACTTCGTCGAGACTCGCCGCTTGTTCCCACCGGTCGCTCGCCAGCATGCGGCGCCCGGCCATCAATTCAGCGTACCTTTGCGGATATAAGGGCATTTGTCCTGGATCGCCGAAACCCTCCGGAAAGCGCGGCGCGTCGTCCGTGGGGTCGTACTTGTCGGTCGCGCCGACCGTGTGCAGCAGTTCATGGGCGATCACAACGTTGTTCTCGGCGGTCACCTCGGGGGCGGCGAATGCGTACACCACGCCTATCAGTCCCTTGGTGAGCCCAAGCGAATGCGGCACCGTCGGGGTGAGCGCGGGGTCATGATAGAGCACGAAAATGCGTACGTCCTCCGGCTCGCGCGCATGGCGGCTGACGCGCCACGCCCAATAGCGCAGCTTCAGGCTCCAATAAGCGGTGGCGACGGGGCCGGCCGCCGCGGAGCGCTGCGGAGGACGATCCTCGAGCGCGGGACGCAGCCGCGACCGGAAGGGCTCATCCGTCCGCAGGCGATAGCGGGCCGCCTCGCGCGCGAAAAAGCGGTCGATGTCCTTGAATCCGCCCCCGTCGAGCGAATCGACATACCGTATGGTGGCCGGGCTCTCGTCAGCCGCTATCGGATAGATTGCGACGAACAGTGGTTCGCGCCACCGAGTACTCCGGTAGCGGTCTTGCCACGTGGTGAGGGCGACCAGCGCCAAAATCAGCAGCAACGCCGCGATGCGCAATGTCCTCCACCACCGTACCCGCTGGCGGGCGGCGGGTCGAGCGCGCGCCGTCAATCGGACGCTTCGACATTGAGGGCGTCGAGCTCACCATCGGCGGCGGAGTAGGAAATCAGCATGGGTTTGCAGCACACGGGACAGTCCTCGATGTACGACTGTTCGGGCACCGATAGATCGAGCGTCAGGGAAATGGTTTCCCAGCAATGCGGGCAGGTCGCTTCATGACCTTGTAACAGATTCATCGCGAGAATGTCCTTTTCCGGCCACGCACCAGAACGGGTCAAGAATACCAGGAATCAGTCCCGATGCCCGCGCTCCGACCTGTCCCGCTCCGGTGGATCGCGCCGCCGGATTCCGGGGGTTCCCGCCAGTGTCGCAGATTTGCGAATTGTGTCTCATATTCGGCGGGATCTCGTGTTTCGCGGCCGTATGCGCCCCCTCCGTAGCCGCAAATGTGATCCAAGCGGTCTCGCGAAATCGGTATTTCCTCAAGGATGACGCTGTTTGAGGTCCAACCATTGCCGCCACGGGAGTGCACGGTGCCGACACCAGCAAACAAGCTCGATCCCGCCGCCGCGCGTCCTCCGGAGCAGAACGCGTTATCGCCCCCAAAAAGGCAAAAGCTGCAGGCGCTTCTCATTACTTCCGACGAATCGTTGTGGCCGCAAATCGGCGCGGTCGGCGATCAGTGGGCCCCGCGGCAGGTCGACTCGGTCGATGACCTGATCGCCACGGCTCCAGCGGGGGGCGCCGCGGTCGTCTTGTGGGATGCACGGGGCCAGGCACCCGCCGCGGCCGTACTTGCGCGCATTCAAATGCACTCGGAGCGGTACGTAATCGTCGCACTCGACGCCGCCGGCAACGCTGCTGCGTGGGAGTCCCCCCTCGCACAGCGGCAAATTGCGGCACACGTACCGTTGCCGATCGTTGCCGACGTTCTGATCGCCGCACTCGAGCGTGGCCGCGAAGAGGTCAATGCCCGCGTGGCGCTGCTGGGCGACGGCAGCGGCACGAAGGAACATGCGCCGCGCGGCAGGCAGAAGTTCACCCTTAGGTCTGTCGCGATCTTCGCCTGCGTGTTGGCCGGCGTGGGCGCAGCTGCGTTCATGTTTCTTCGGCACCCCGACTCCGCCGTTGTAGTCAAATCCAAACCCGTCGAGGCGCCCGCGCAGCAACTTACCGAGGGCGCGGCCGCCTCTGCCGACGAGAAAGTCGACCTGCTCATCGAGCGGGCTCAACAGGCCATGCTGGACAGGCATTACCTGGATCCCGCCGAGGGCAGCGCTCTAACCTTGTACCGTAGCGCCCTTTTGCTCGATCCCTCGCGCGGAGAAGCCTCCCAGGGATTGCAGCGGCTTGCCGAAATTCTGTTCGCGAGAGTGCAATCCGCACTGGACGAACGCAAGTTCGACGTCGCCCTGCAGGCTCTCGAAACCGCCCGCAGCATCAATCCCGACGACAGTCGCCTGGCGGCGTTCGACGAGCGGCTTGCGACTTTAAGGACGGAGCTCGGACCGGCCCAGATTCAGGCGGCTCTCAACGCACAAAATTTCGACCGCGCCACGCAGCTGATCGATGAGGCGGCGCGGGCGCGGGTGCTCACCGGCGCAAAGCTGACTCAATTGCGCGACGAGGTTCGACGGCGGCACGAGCAGTTCGACAACGGCCGTCTCGTTGCGCTCATCGGTGCCCGATTGCAGCAGGATCGATTGATCGATCCGCACAACGACAGCGCCGCTTTCTATCTCGATGAGGCGCGGCAAACCGGCGTAAGTTCCGTGGCGTTGCAGGCGCAAAACCAGGAATTCATCAAACGTTCTCTGCAGGCGGTGCGCAGCGCCATCGACCAACGTCGCTACGTCGATGCGGACAGATACCTCACCGAATTGCGCGACTGCGGCGCCGCGGTGTCGGTCGTGGCGGCCCTGCAGCACGACCTCACTGCCGCGCGCAGCCAGCCAGCTCATGAAAAATCCGATCAGCCGCAGCTTCTCGATTTGGCCCGGAGCCGGCTGGCGCAGGGCAATGTAACCGAGCCCGAAAACGACAGCGCCTTCTATTATGTCAGCCAGCTTCGTACTGTCGATCCGCAAAACACCGGGCTGCCGCAGATTGTCAGCGCAGTCCAGCAGAAAATGATCGAGCGTTCACGGGAGGCGCTCGACAAGGCCGATCTCGCGAGAGCCGAGGCGGTGCTTCGGCAAGCGAAATCCCTGGGGGACTCCCCCGGCGTGGATGCGCTCAATGAGCGGCTGCTGGAAGCGAAGCTGAAGGCCGACGGTGCGCTCGCTTCCGCCGGGAGCGTGCCGGAGGTTGCGGAGAATTCGTTGACCCGCCTCAAACCGCTGCAGCTCAACTATCCGTCTCGGGCTTTGGCGCGCGAGATCCAGGGCTGGGTCGAAATCGGCTATACCGTCACCCCCAAAGGGAAGGTCGTCGACGTCAAGGCGCTGCGCGCCGACCCGGCCGGTGTCTTCGAGGCATCCGCAACCGATGCGGTGGCACGTTTGACATATCAGCCGGTCGTCAAGGATGGAACCCCCATCGCGGTGACGACCAGGATCCGGGTCGCATTTCGCCTCGCTGCAAAATGACCCACCCTACAGCCACGGCTTCCGCAGATCCTGAGCGTCGCGAACGAAGTCCCGCCGCGGCAGGCCGCATGGCCGGGCTGTGCCTCATCGTGCACGACGACATGGAACTGCGTCTACGGTTGGCCTCGCTGGTGCGCAAGGCGCTGCCCGTGCTCGATGCGGACAGCGTCGACCGTGCGGCGTTTGCCAGGATGAAAGCCGAGCGAATCGGCGACTACGTTGCGGTTCTCTTGATCGTCGAGTTCAGCCCGCAGGCAAATGCCGCCGACTCTCTCGCTATTCTGGTGCGACTGCGCAATATGGCGCCGCTTCTGCCCATCCTGGTATTTGCCCGGGGCGGCGACGAGCGAAGCGCCGCTCGCTCAGTCAAGGCGGGCGCCTCCGACTACTGGCCGATTCACGCCGTGAACGTGGACGAACTTGGGCTGGCCCTGAAGTCGTTGATCGAACCTCCGCGCGTGGACGAAGCAGCCAAACCCAAATCGGTCGATCGCTGGCGTCAACCGGAAATTGCCGGATACCGGCTCCTGAAAAAAATTGCGCAATCCGCCAGCGCCAGCGTTTATCTGGCCCGAAACGACGAATTGCCTCAGCCGGTTGCCTTGAAGGTGGTGGCCACCCCGGGTCTGAGAACCGCTTCCGAGGCAGATCGCCAGCGCTTCGCCAGGGAATGCGAGATTTTGTCGGCGCTGAACCATCGCTCCATTGCCGACGTGCTGGATTTCGGGATAACCGCCGACTATCTGTATCTCGCATTGGAGTATTTTCCATGCGGCAGTCTGCGGGAGCGATTGAAGAATCCGCTGCGCGAGGTCGATGCATGCAACTATGCGCGTCAGATCGGCGAGGCGCTGCAAATCGTTCATGCCGCACAAGTAGTGCATTGCGACCTCAAGCCGTCGAATGTCATGCTGACCGACGACAATCGAGTGGTCTTGATAGATTTCGGATCGGCCCGCAGTCAGCTCGTGTCGCGCGACTTGTCGCGGTCCGACTTGGGTACCGGCACGCCTTACTATGTGTGCCCGGAGCAAATTGCGGGCCGGGAGCCTGACGCGCGCGGCGACCTCTACAGCCTCGGGGTCGTGCTGTTCGAGATGCTGGCGGGATCTCTGCCCTTTGCGGGCAAAACGCTCGCCGACATTTTCGCCGCCCACCGATCGGCGCCCGTCCCGCGCCTGCCCCAGCACCTTTGCCGCTACCAGCCCATCGTCGACCGCCTGCTCGCAAAGAGTCCGGACGATCGATATGACGCCGTCGATTCCTTTCTCGAGGACTTGAGCGCTGCCCGCGGCGCGGCCGCAAATCGACCTTCGACATCCCAGCACACCCCCAAGGGAGCAACTGATTCATGAATCCTTTTTCCCCGAAGACCCTGATACCGCGGATAGGCCCGGGGGGTCTCGTCGTTCTGGTCATCGTGCTCGCCTTCAGCTTTCTGGCGACCGTGCTGGTGCCCGGGTTGGAACTTGCCGGCGAGCTCGTGGATAGCGCGGCCGCACTCAAACTGGTCGGCGAGCAGCAGCGCAATCCGACGGTGATCCGAGCGGCCCTCGAGTCGCTTCATGACCGCCTGAGCACGCGTGCCTACATTCAAGAGTCGGTGGACCAACTACGCGACGCGACGAAGAAGCTCGACGCTGCGCTGCCGATCATGAATGCACCGCGACCTGCGAACTGGTTTGCCCTGACGGGCGATACCGGCGCGACCGCGGAGTCGATCGCCGGCAAGCACGCGACGGAGCTGGGCAGGCTTTGGGCGAACGAGCGCGAGGCATTGAAGCCGGTGCTCGAATACACCGGTGTTCCGTACGACGACAGCGAGTCGTCCGGCACCTCGCTCAATCAAAGCGGCCGGCAATTGGATCGGGACGTGGGAGCGGCGGCCCGTACCAGCCGTCACGCGTTGCCCCTGCTTGATTCCGAACTTGTCGCGATCACCGGCGACCTGCAGACGACGAATGCCAGGGCGGCGAAGGAGCTCAGGCTCGTGATGTTGGTTGGCCTGGTCATTGCGGGTCTGTTGGTGTTGCTCGTAACAGTCCTTCTCAACGCCCGGCGCCGACAGGAACAGAGCCTGCAACTGGCCCGTCAGCAAACCACCGATATTCTCCGAACCGTTAAAGATGGGTTGTTCCTGCTCGATCAGAACCTCAACATCGGAACGGCCTACTCCGCCGCGCTGGAAACCCTGTTCCAGCGCACCGACTTCGCCGGCCTTGCATTCGAAAGTCTGCTCAAGAATGTGGTGTCCGAAAAAACACTGGCTACCGCCCTGAAGTTCGTCGCGATCCTCTGGTCGGAGCGGACCAATGAAAAACTCGTCAAGTCGATCAACCCCTTGGGTGAAGTCGAGGTTCATCTGGATGCAGGCCGGGGCCGGTTCGAAACCCGCTATCTGCAGTTCGAATTTCATCGAGTGCGGGTCGACGGCAAGATCACCCAGGTGCTCGTATCCGTCTCCGACGTGAGCGCCCGAGTCGAGCTTGCCCGTGAACTGCAGTCCTCGCAAAGCCAGGCCCAGGCACAGGTGGACACCCTGCTCGGCATTTTGCACATCGATCCCGCGCAGCTTGCGTCGTTCTTGAACGATTCGAACGCGGCCATGAAGATGATCAATGCGGTGCTTCGCGAGCCGGCCAGGGAAGAGAGCGTGTTCCGCAAGAAGCTCGATACTCTTTTCCGGCAGGCGCACGCGGTCAAGGGCGAGGCGGCGGCGCTGGGCCTCTCGTCGATCGAGAGCCGCGCCCATTCCTTCGAGGACGACCTCAAATCGTTGAAGGAAAAGCCCGACCTGTCGGGGAACGATTTTCTGCCGCTGGTCATCAAACTCGACGATCTATTGACCCATCTTCAATCCGTTGGAGAACTGGTGTCGCGGCTGTCGCGCCTGCAGCCCGCGGCGATCGAGGTCCAACACACGGCCACCGACGTGATCCCGGGCAGCGCGCGCGAGCTCGATCGTGCCGATTTCGGATTGACCACGGCATTGCAGCAACTTGCCGATCGCGTCGCCGCCGAGCAGAAGAAAGAGGCGGTTCTCCAATGTGCGGGCTTCAACCAGGTGCCCGAGCAATACCGCCGCATCGTCAAGGACATCTCGATCCAAGCCGTTCGCAACGCCATCGTGCACGGCATCGAAACGCCGTCCGAAAGGCTTGCAGCTGGGAAATCGGCACAGGGCCAGGTGCGCCTCACATTCCAATCGCTGGCCGACGGCGGTTATAAATTCTCGGTCGAGGACGACGGCCAAGGCCTGGCCACCGAGCGCATCAAGGAGGTCGCGCTCGAAAAGGGATTCATCACGACAGAGCAGGCGAACGAACTGGACGCGAAGCAGATCTATTCCCTGCTGTTCAAACCGGGGTTTTCCACCGTCGAGAATGCAACGAAGGATGCGGGGCGCGGCGTGGGGATGAATCTGGTCGCCGACCTCATGCACCAGGTCGGAGGCAGGGTGGGTGTCGCCACGGCCCGGGGCCGATTTACCCGGCTCACGGTCACCATGCCGGCCCAGCCGAAGCGCGCCGACGACTCGGCGGCGGCCTGAGGCTCCCATGACTACCAGCGAGTCGAGAGCCATGAAACTCATGATTGTGGACGATTCAAACATCATCCGCCGGCGCATCGAGCGCTCACAGCAGATCGATCGGCTGGAAGTGGTCGGCGCGGCGGGCAACGGGCGCGAGGCCGTGGAATTGTTTCGCCGTACCCGCCCCGACGTGGTGACCATGGACCTGACCATGCCCGAGATGGACGGCATCGAATGCGTTCAGGAATTGGTGGCTCTCAATCCGAATGTCCTCATCCTGGTGGTATCGGCGCTCGCCGACAAGGCGACGGCGGTCGAAGCCATCGAGAAAGGCGCAAACGGTTTTCTTTGCAAGCCTTTCAGCGATCGACAGCTCAACGAGGCGCTCGAAGAGCTGCTGTCGGAGGCATGACATGTTGAAGGAAGAGGAAATTCGCACTTTCGTCGAAGGCACGACGAATTATTTCGAAACATCCGCACAGCAGGCGGCCAGCGTCGGGTCGCCGTACCTGGTGACGGACGGCAAACCCGGGGCCTACGAATATACCGGTGTGATCGGCATATCCGGGGCGCGCAAAGGCATCGTCTATTTCACGGCGCCCCGCGGCATGCTGACCGTGTTGCTCATGCGCATGCAGGAGACCGACTCCAGCGACGAGACCATCAAGGACCTCGTCGGCGAAGTGGCGAATACGATTTCCGGCAATGCGCGCCGCGATTTCGGCAAGAATTTCGTGATTTCGGTCCCAACCGTCATCGCTCACGATCCGGACAAGGTCAGCGCCCCGCACGCGCGCTCCTACGTCATCCCGATCAATTGGCGCACGCATTCGGCGAAGCTCGTCGTCTGCCTGGAATGAACGACTGATGAGGTACGGCGCCGGCTGAGCATTCGGCGCTGCGCGCCTCGCCCGCGTTGGTCTAAGGCTGCAGGCGGGTGACCGACCAGTGCATCGCTTCGCCGCCGCGCCGCAGGTCGGAATCGCGGGTCCACAGAGCCCGGTCGTGGATCCGGAACTCACCCTCCACCCAAAGTTCGATCGACTCAACATTCAACCGGTAACCGCCCCACGTTGCCGGCCGCGCAATGTCGACGGCAATTGACCCCGGCTCTTCCGAACCCGGGCCGCCGTAGGGAATGCCAAGCGTCCTGGCGGCGTCCGACACCGCCGCACGAAGCGCGGCGCGCGATTCGACCGGTTCGCTCTGCCGGCTGGCCCAGGCGCCGAGACGGCTCTGCCAGGGGCGGCCGCGGAAATAAGCGTCGCTTTCGGCGGCAGGCAGCAGCTCGACTCGACCCTCGGCCCGAACCTGCCGGTGCCGGTGGTCCCAGTGGAACACGACGGCGGCACGGGGATTTGCTTCGAGCTCCCTGCCTTTGCGCGACAGGTAATTTGTATAGAAGGTAATGAATCCCGCCTCAGCTGCGATATCCTTGCAGAGCACCACGCGCGCAGAAGGCTGGCCGCGGCCGTCCACGGTGGCCAACACCATGGCGTTCGGATTCGGTTGTGCGGCATCGGTCCTGGCCTGCGCCAGCCAATCTGCCGCAAGCAGCAAAGGATTGGCCGGAAGCGGCTCGGGAAGCGTTTCCGTCCATACTTTGTTCTGACTCTCGCTCATAGGTGCATGGTATCAAATGGGACATGATATGACTCTGGACGAACTACGAACCGCGTTGACCGAACTCGATGAGCAACTTCTCGATCTGGTCGCGCGTCGCCAAGCCCTCAGCGAGCAGGTGGCATCGGTCAAGCGCGCCACCGGCCGCGCCACCCGCGACTTCGGCCGGGAGCGCGAAGTCATCCTGCGCGGCCGCACCACGGCGCAGCACCTCGGGATATCGCCCGATCTCGCGGAATCGCTGTTGCGGCAGTTGATTCAATCGTCGCTGACCACGCAGGAACATGCGCGCGTCGCGGCCCATGCTCATGGCAGCGGCAAGCGGGCCTTGGTGATCGGCGGCTGCGGCAAGATGGGAGGCTGGTTCTCGGAGTTTCTGGCGTCGCAGGGATTCAGCGTCTCGATCTCCGATCCGTCGGGCTGCCTGCCGGGCTTCGACCGCTTGGCCGACTGGGAGGGCGATCCCCTCGACTTCGATCTCATCGTGCTGGCGACTCCGCTGGGCGTCACCGGCGCTCTGCTCACGGCGCTGGCCGGGCGCAAGCCGCGCGGCCTCGTCTTCGATCTGGGGTCGCTGAAGACCCCGTTGCGCACGGGATTGGACGCCTTGGTCAAGGCGGGTTGCCGCGTCACGTCGCTGCACCCGATGTTCGGGCCGGACACCGAATTGCTGTCGGGGCGGCACGTGATCTTCATCGACCTGGGAAATTCCGCCGCCTTGCAGCAGGCCCAGGACCTGTTCGCGCCGACCATGGCGGAGCGCGTGGTCATGGGATTGGACGAGCACGACCGGCTCATCGCGTACGTTCTGGGGCTTTCCCATGCGCTCAACATCGCCTTCTTTACGGCGCTCGCCGAGAGCGGCGAAGCGGCGCTGCGCCTGGCGCGGCTTTCGAGCACCACTTTCGATTCGCAGCTGGACGTGGCCGGCCGGGTGGCGGCCGAGAGCCCCGACCTCTATTTCGAAATTCAGAGCCTCAACGACTACGGCGGGGAATCGTTGCAGGCGCTGAGCGAGGCGGTCGAACGCGTCCGGCACGCCGTGACGACGAAAAACGCCGAGGAATTCACGGCGCTCATGACCCGCGGCCGCGCCTATCTCGATGTGCGTGCGGCAGCCCGGGCCGGCTGAAAACGCATGGACGAGATCGAAGAGCTCAAAAGACGCGTGAAGGAGATGACCGCCGAGGCCGCCAACAATGAAAGCATTTTAAAGAGAACTCAGGCGCGCGAACTGTCGCTGCTGCGCGCCGACAGCCTGGCGCAACTCCTGCGCGCCATGGTGGAGGGACTGCGTGAGTCGTATTCGCTCGACGCGATCAGCGTCGTGCTGCTCGACCCTGAGCACGAAATTCGCCACCTGCTGCTCGCGAGCGGCGAGCGCCCGGATGAGTTCAAGCAGGTCTACTTCGTCGATTCGCTGGTGGGACTGGCACCGCAGCTCACCGCCTTGCATAAACCGTGGCTCGGCCCCTTCGTCGGAGCCGATCATCACTTGCTGTTCCCCGGAAGCTCCAACCTGAAGAGCGCGGCGCTGCTGCCGCTGCCCCGCAAGGACCGCGCCACCGGAGCGTTGTGCTTCGGCAGCCGGGACCCCACCCGGTTCACGCGGCACCACGGAACGGACTTTCTATCGCATCTGGGAGCGGTTGCCGCAGTGTGCATCGAGAACGCCGTGAATCGCGCGCGGCTTCTGCGAGCCGGAATCACCGATTTCCTGACCGGCTGGCACAACCGCCGCTATCTGCAGCAACGGCTGAAGGAAGAACTGGCGCGCGCCCAGCGCCGCGGCGGAACCATCGCGTGTTTGATGATCGACATCGACCGCTTCAAGGGCATCAACGATGGCTACGGCCACCTTGCCGGCGACAACGCACTCAAGGAGGTGGCGCAGCGCGTCGACGCGCAGATTCGCAGCATGGACACCGCCGCGCGTTTCGGCGGCGACGAGTTGGCGATCTTGCTGCCGGAGGCCAGCGCCGCGGAAGCTGCGACGTTGGCGGAGCGCATTCGCGAAGTGATTGCGGCGGTACCGTTTGCCCTAACCCCCGAGATCGAGCGCTCGTTGACCGTTTCGGTGGGCGTTGCATCCGTCTCGCCGGGGCGGCACGAAACCGATTTGAAGGCCGTCGCGGACCGCCTGCTGGCGGATGCCGACGCTGCGCTGTATCGCGCCAAGGCCATGGGCCGTAATCGCGTGCAGATGGGAGCGGGTTAGAACGTCACGCGCCGTTCACGGCGCAACAAAATCAAAAACAGCGGTACCCCGATGAGCGCCGTCAACGCGCCGACGGGCAGCATGCGGGGAGCGGCGGCGATGCGGGCGAGCGTATCGGCCAGAGTCAGCAAGGTGCCGCCGAGTAAAATCGATGCCGGCACGACGATCCGGTGATTGCTGCCCGCCATCAGACGCACCAGATGTGGAGTGACCAACCCGATGAACCCGACGCCGCCTGCAGTTGTGACGGCCGTCGCGGTCAGCGCGGCGGTGGCACAGAACAGCGCGATCCGCGCTGGCATCAGCGGAAGGCCGAGCGACTGCGACTCGACCTCGCCGCGGGCCAGCACGTTCAAACTGCGCGCACCGGCGGCTGCGAAGAATCCGATGACGAGCAAAATGCCGAGCGCAATCGGCGAGAAATCCGAGAACGACAGGTCGCCCATCAGCCAGAACAGCATTCCCCGCAGCCGGCTCTCATCGCCGAGCGCCAGCATGAGGCTCACGACTGCGGTGCACCCCGAGGCAACCACGACCCCGTTGAGCAGCAATCGCTGCGGCGTCCAGCCGCCGCGTGCGTGGGCCAGGGCAAATACCAGCACGGTGGCGCCCAGAGCTCCGATTCCCGCCGCCCAATCGATCAGAAGACCGCCGAATCCAAGCAGCATGGCGCCCAAGGCTGCCACAGCGGCACCGCCCGAGATGCCGAGCACATACGGGTCGGCCAGGGGATTCCGGAGCAACACCTGCATCAGGACGCCGGCGAGGGCCAGCAGTCCGCCGGTGCTGAAGGCGTTGAGCGCCCGCGGCAGACGCAACTCGAATATGACCTGGCGCACCAGGGAGCCGGCGTCGGCAGCGACGCCGCGTTCAGTACCGCCATGCGTGATCAGGGCCTCTGCCAGCGTCCTCAAACCGTAATTCGTGCTGCCCACCGATACTGCCAGCAGCAGGCTCGATGTCGCGATGAGCGCTAGTAGCAGGAGCAGTCGGCTGGCCTTCATTGGGACGCTACCTTACGGTCCGGACAGGGTGGCCACAAGCGGCCGGTGATATGGAACAATTGCGCCATGTCCGCAACGCCCGCTACCGATTACATCGACAAGGACGGTTTTCGCGCAAATGTCGGCATTATCCTGACCCGTGGAGCCGGAGAGGTGTTCTTGGGCGGCCGAGTCGGCGGGCGGGGCTGGCAATTTCCCCAGGGCGGGGTCAACCGAGGCGAACGGGTGGAAGATGCGCTGTTTCGCGAACTGAAGGAGGAGATCGGCCTGGAGCGCCAGGACGTGAAGGTTCTGGGATCCACCCAAGGATGGCTGCGCTACCGTCTGCCGCGGCAATATGTTCGCGACCGATGCATCGGACAAAAGCAGCGGTGGTTTCTCCTGCAACTCGTGGCCGAAGAGACGAAACTGCGGTTCGATAGCACCAGCCAACCCGAGTTCGACCGGTGGCGATGGGCGGATTATTGGACGCCGGTGCGCGAAGTCGTGTACTTCAAGCGTCGCGTCTACATTCGTGCCCTGCACGACCTGGGCGGATTGATGTTCCCGCAGGGCCTGCCGCCGTATCCCGAATGGTGGCCGGAGGTCGGCCCCAATTCTTAGAATGGCTTGGCCACGGCCAGTATGACGATCCCGACCAGCAGCAGCGAGGGTACCTCGTTGAATGCGCGAAACCACTTGGCGGTGTGGGTGCGGCGATCGTGGGCGAAATCGCGCAAAAACTTGTAACAGAGCATGTGATATCCGATGAGCAGCAGCACCAGCGCAATTTTGGCCTGCAGCCAACCCATTGTCAGGTACCCGGGCGCCGCAGCGATCATGGCCAATCCAAACAGCACCGTCGCGGCCGCCCCCACGCTCATGAGAATGAACAGGCGCCGTTCCATGACGCGGAAGCGCTCGACGCTGATCCAGTCCGCGGCGTCCGAGTGATAAACAAACAGGCGAGGCAGATAAAACAAGCCCGCGAACCAGGTCACCATCGCAATAACGTGAAAGGCCTTCAGCCAGAGCAAGTGTCGCTACCTTCAGAATGCGAAGGGTACGGATGATAACGCGCGCGGCTTGAGTTCGTGTAATGTCCTCTTCCCTCGCCGAGGATCACTTTTGATGGCGGACCTGTTAGGCAAACTCGTCGTTCGATCCCATGCGCCCAGGCGGCGGGCCGTGCTCGTGGCATCGTCAGTGCTCCTCGCCCTCGCCGTGATCTACGGAACGTTCGAGCTGGGCCGCTACGACGGGGGCTTTCGCGTGGTTGACTCGGTGCGGGGCGCCTTGTCCGCCAGCGCCCGGATTCGCCGATTGGAGGCGGAAAACAGCCGGCAGCGCGAACAGCTGGAAGCCGCCGAAGTGACGCGCCGCGTGGAGCGTGAAGGGTACAAGCAGGTGGAACGCAACCTCGGCGATATGCAGAGCCAGATTGCCCGGCTCAATCAGGATCTATCCTTCTACCGCGGTTTGGTGCAGCCCGATTCGCTGGTACACGTCAAGGTGCAGCAAATGCAAATCGTGCCCGACAGCGCGGCGGGCCAGTTTCGGTTGAAGTTCGTCTTGATGCAGACGGGCAAGCCGGCCGCGAGCGTCACGGGCAATGCGACGGCGACGATCGACGGACTCCTGGGCGGCAAACCGGTCAGCTTGAGCTTTACGCAGGTGTCGCCCACGCATCGTGCCACCTTGTCGTACTCGTTCCGTTACTTCCAGGACTACGACGAACCCGTGCAGCTGCCCCCGGGATTCGAACCCACCCGAATTGGGGTGGAAATTCACTCGGGCCGAGACGCAGCTCACGGTTTTAAACAGGCGTTCGTGTGGAAAACCCAGGGCCTCTCGTCGGAAACTGAGGCTGCGGGCGCAGGCGTGGCCGCGAGCTCGGGCGTGTCCCAAACCAAGGGTGGAGCAGATGTTCAAACGGAAACAGAATAAGAATTTGAAGATCGATACCTTGATCGGCGCCGGCACGCGAATCAACGGGGACGTCGAATTCTCGGGCGGCCTCCATCTGGATGGCTACATCAACGGCAACGTCAGCGGCGGGCCGAACGCCGACGCGATCTTGTCCGTCAGCGAGCAAGGAGGCATCGAGGGGTCGGTGAGCGTGCCCAACATCGTCCTCAACGGCATCGTCAAGGGCGATATCGACGCCACCCTGCGGGTGGAATTGGGCGAGAAGGCCCGCGTATTGGGAAATGTACGGTATTCGGCCATTGAAACCGCGGTGGGAGCCCAAATCAATGGTAAATTGATCCACAGGGTGAGCCTATCGCCTCCGGAAGGTGAAGCCGGTCCCACGGGCGACGCCTCGCTTTGATTGGGCACGGGCTGCCGAGTACACTAATGCTATGAGCGTTTCCACTGAATCTGCATTTGATACGGATCTTGCGCCGCCGCCTCCGGATGTATTGGTGTTTACCGACGCTGCCGCCGGTAAGGTCGGCGAGCTAATCCGCGAAGAAGCCAACCCCAACCTCAAGCTGCGGGTGTTCGTCTCGGGCGGCGGATGCTCCGGCTTTCAGTATGGATTCACCTTCGATGAGAAGGTGGAGGAAGGCGACTTCTGCGTCGAGAAGCGCGGTGTTCAATTGCTGGTGGATCCGATGAGCGCACAGTATCTGATGGGCGCGGAGATCGACTACAAGGAAGATTTACAGGGCGCGCAGTTCGTGATTCGCAACCCGAACGCCAAGACCACCTGCGGCTGCGGCTCGTCTTTCTCGGCCTAGGAGCCTAAAAGTGCCGACAGTGTGATGAGCGGCGGTCGTGTCGTACCCGACGTGCTCGCCGCCGTCGACTTGGGAAGCAACAGCTTTCACATGGTCGTCGCGCGTCATTCGCACGGCCAACTCGTCATCCTCGATCGATTGCGCGAAATGGTCCGCCTGGCCGGGGGCCTGAGCGACAGCGGCCGGCTGGACGACGCGGCCACGGACCGGGCACTGCGCTGCCTCGAGCGATTCGGACAGCGGCTGCGCGCCATGCATGCGGACAGCGTGCGCGTGGTCGGCACCAATGCTCTGCGCCGTGCACGGAGAAAGCGCTGGTTCCTGGAGCGAGCTCGCGCCGCCCTGGGGCATCCGATCGAGATCATCTCCGGATTGGAAGAGGCCCGTCTGATCTATTCGGGAGTCGTGCACACCAGCCCCTTGAGTCCCGACAAGCGGCTGGTCATCGACATCGGCGGCGGTTCGACCGAAGTGGTGATCGGCGAGGGTTTCAATCCGTTGCTGCTCGAGAGCCTGTCGGTGGGCTGCGTCGGCCTCGCCGCCGTGTGTTTCGACGACGGCCGAATCTCCGAGAAGCGCTTCGAACGCGCCCGCACGGCGGTAAGGCTGGAGCTCGAGCCCATCCAGGAAGGCTACAAGAAGTTGGGGTGGCTGCAGGTGTTCGGCAGTTCGGGCACGGTCCGGGTGATTGCCGACGTCGTGCGCCGCCTCAACCCCGACTCGCCGCGTATCACCCTCGACAATCTCCGCAGCCTGGCCGACCGGGTCATCGCCGCCGGTCACGTCGATGATCTCGATCTCCCGGACGTCGATGCCGAGCGCGCTCCCGTGTTTCCGAGCGGCCTTGCGATCATGTTGGAACTGGTCGAGAGCCTCGGCATCGACCGGATCCGGGTCGCCGAGGGCGCGATGCGCGAGGGATTGCTGTACGACCTGATGGGACGCTTCACGGATGAAGACGCGCGTGTGCGCAGCGTGCGTGCCATGGAGAAGCGCTATCACGTCGACGCCGTGCAGGCGGACCGCGTCGAAGCGACCGCGGTGGCATTGCTCGAACAAGTCGAAGTGGAATGGGGGCTCGAAGATCCCCTCGCCGAGTCCGTGCTGCGCTGGGCGGCGAGATTGCACGAAACAGGTCTCGATATCGCCCATTCGAAATATCAACGGCATAGCGCTTACCTGCTTCAGCATGCCGACATGCCTGGATTTCCGAGGGAGGAGCAATTGCTGTTGTCGGCGCTCGTCGGCGGCCATCGCCGGCAGCTCTCGCTGGAACCCTTGGAAGATCTGCTGCCGCCGTGGGACCGGCACGCGGAGTTTCTGATCGTGCTGCTGCGCCTGGCAGTGCTTCTGCATCGCGGGCGCAGTCCGCAGCCGCTGCCGGAAGTGGCATTGCGCGCAAAGGGACGTTCGTTGAATTTGGAGCTGCCGGCGCGCTGGTTGAAGGAACACCCTTTGACGATCGAGGACCTCGAGCAGGAGCGCGTCTACCTGAAGGACGCCGGATTCCGCCTCGCCACGGCGTGAGGTTTCAGGACTCCGTGAGCGCCACTCGTTCGTCGTACAAGTGCAGCAGCCGCGCCTGGGCGCTGGTCTGGCCCGCTGTGCCCGAGCGATAGTACCTGCCGTCGGCCTTGAGGTCCCACGCCTGGCAATCGTCCGCGAGGTAGAGATGCAAGTCTCCGGTCACCCGCGCTTGCAGGTCTGCCGATGCCACCGGGAACGCGACTTCGATCCGCCGGAATAGATTTCGATCCATCCAGTCCGCACTGCCGCAGTAGATGTCCCGCTCGCCCGCGTTTTCGAAGTAATACACGCGAGAGTGTTCGAGAAACCGGCCGACGATCGAACGGACGCGGATCCGCTCCGACACTCCGCGCACGCCGGGACGCAAACAACACACGCCGCGCACGATCAAATCGACGTCGACGCCGGCCCGCGATGCCTTGTAGAGCGCCTGTATCACCGTGGGCTCGGTGAGTGCGTTCAGTTTCGCGATGATTCGCGCCGGCCGCCCGGCGCGGGCGTGCTCGGCCTCGCGTTCGATTTTCGAGAGCAGAGCCTGATGCAGGGCGAAGGGAGCGTGGAGGAGCTTGCGCAGGCGCGGAATCCGGGTCAGTCCGGTGAGCTGCAGGAAGATCTCATGTATGTCCTCGCCAATCGATTCGTCCGCCGTCATCAGGCCGTAATCGGTGTAGAGCCGCGCCGTCTTTGGATGGTAGTTTCCGGTCCCCAAGTGGCAATAGCGCCGGAGCCCCTTTTCTTCGCGCCGCACCACCATGAGCAGCTTGGCGTGAGTCTTGAAGCCGAAGACGCCGTACATCACGTGCGCGCCGGCTTCCTGCAGCTTGTTGGCGAGCTCAATGTTGGCTTCCTCGTCGAAGCGCGCACGCAGCTCGATGATCACCGTTACGTCCTTGCCGGCCTGCGCCGCCCCGGCCAGTGCGGCCACGATGGCGGAGTCGCTGCCGGCGCGGTACAGGGTCTGCTTGATGGCAAGGACTTGGGGGTCGTCCGCGGCCTGCTTGATGAAATCCATGACCGGCCCGAAGCTCTGAAACGGTTGGTGCAGCAGCACATCGCCGCCCCGCAGGGTCGCAAAGATATCGCTGCCCGTCCTCAAGCGTTCCGGAATGCTCGGTATGAACGCCGCGTACTTGAGTTCGGTGCGGTCGACGAGGTCGTACAGCGCCATCAGCCGGTTCAAATTGACGGGTCCGGATACTTTGTACAGATCGTCAGCGCTCAAGGCGAATTGCCCGAGCAGGTAGGTCAATATTTCTTCCGGGCAATCATGCGCGGTCTCGAGGCGCACGGCATCGCCATACCGGCGCGAGGCCAGCTCGCCCTCGACGGCCCGCAGCAAATCATCGACCTCCTCCTGCTCGACGAACAAGTCGCTGTTGCGGGTGACGCGGAACTGGTAGCAGCCACGCATGCGCATGCCTTCGAACAGCCTCGATACGAAAGCCTCCACGATGGTTCCCAAGAACACGAAGTGGCGGCTCCCGAGTTCGTCCGGAAGCCGGATGAGACGGGGAAGGGAACGCGGCGCCTGCACCACCGCCAGGCCGCTGTTGCGTCCGAAACCGTCCTCACCCTCGACGACCACCGCGAAATTAAGGCTCTTGTTGAGTATTTTCGGGAAGGGCCGGGCGGGATCCAACGCCAACGGACTCAAGACCGGTTCGACTTCACGCTCGAAATAGGCCGCCAGCCACTCCGCTTGCGGTTCGGTCCATGTGTCCGGCGCAACGAAGACCACACCATTCTTCGCGAGTTCCGGCAGCAGGACGTCGTTCAGCAACTGGTACTGCTCGTCGACGAGGCCGGTGGCGCGGGCGCGGATCGCCTTCAGCGTCTCCGGGACCGAAAGCCCGTCGGTGGCCCCGTGAACGGCGCCGGCATCGAGCAGCTCCTTCAGGCCCGCCACCCGAATCTCAAAAAACTCGTCGAGGTTCGCGCAGGAGATGCACAGAAACTTCACCCGCTCGAGCAGGGGTATTCGGCCGTCCTTGGCCTGTTCCAACACCCGTTGGTTGAATTCGAGGAACGACAGCTCCCGGTTGATGTAAAGCTGCGGAACTTGGAGGTCGACGTCATTCATCCGCGGCAGGGCCCCGGCGTGCGGCTGCAATGGGCGGCGCCGCGGGTGCTTGAGTCGGCTGCTCGAGGCTGCCGAGCAGCGGGGCCGCTGCATCGCGGAATTTGAGCAACGATTCCGCACGCAGCGGTTCGGCGCCGGGCAAGCGGACCGTCTGCGGATTCTTGTGGACGCCGTTGATCAGATATTCATAATGAAGATGCGGGCCGGTCGCGAGCCCGGTCATACCGACGTAGCCGATGACCTCGCCCTGAGTCACGTGTGATCCGACCTTGAGGCTCTTGGCGAAGCGCGACATGTGGCCGTACAGGGTGGACACGCTGTTGTTGTGTGCAAGGACGATGGCCTTGCCATAGCCGCCGCGAACGCCGGCGAAACTGATCCGTCCATCGCCTGCCGCATGGACCGGAGTGCCGGTGGGGGCGGCGTAATCGGTCCCCATGTGACCCCGGATGGTGTTCAGAATTGGGTGCAGACGCGCCGCATTGAATCCCGAACTGACGCGCGTGAAATCCACCGGCGCGCGCAGGAACGCCTTGCGCAGCGGCCTGCCCTCCGGCGTGTAGTAGCCGCTGGCGCCCTCTTCCGTCGTATATCGCACCGCTCGATACACCTTGCCGTCGTTGACGAATTCCGCCGCCAAGACTTCGCCGTCGCGCAAATACTTGCCGTCTTGATAGATCTGCTCGTAGACCGCCGTAAAGCGATCGCCGGACCGGATGTCCAACACGAAATCGATATCCCACGCAAACACGTTGGCCAGCTTCAGCGCGACCATGTCCGAGATCCGGGCCGTCTCGGCGGCCTGAAACAGCGAGGAGTCGATGGCGGCGGCGGCGGTGCGGATCCGCGTTTGCACCGGATTGCTGATGAGCTTGGCCGCAAAACCGTCGTCCCCCCGCACCACTTTGAGCGTTTGCGTTTCGCTCACCTTGCGCGACAGCTCCTCGATCGCGCCGTCGTTGAGGTGGGTCAGTCGAATGGCGTCGCCGGGCTTGAGGTAGTCCATGCTCTGCCGAATTCCCGGCAAATTGCGGATGGCCGCGAGATCCGATTTATCGAGGGACATGCGCTTGAAAATCGCATCCATGGTGTCGTTGCGCCCGACGATGACCTCGATGGTCGAGGCGACTCCGGCATGCTGCGTCATCAGCGGCGCGGTGACCAATGCGGGCGCGGCGGCCGCCGATGTGCCGCCGGCCGCCGCGGAAACGGGATATACCAACGGCGCCGGTGAACTGGCAGGCGGCTGAGGCCGGTCGCGCGCGGCATGCCAGAGAATGAGCGCAGCGCTCGCCGCAGCCGCGTAGGGCCCTACGCGAGTCATCACGAGGTGGAATCGGCGCGCGATGCTCGCGGTTCCGAAAATCTTGCGGCGCACCGGCAAATCCTCAAACAATACGGGCGCTTAGGCTAGCCGCCGCCCTCCGCGCGGTCAATCGGAAATGCGCCAAAGGGTGACGTGGTTCGAGAGGTGCGCGTAGGATGGTCGTTCGATTCGGCGTCAGCGCGGCGGGGCCGGGGCGGCCAATAGTTGCGCCGTTTGCTCGGCCGGCAGCGGTCGGCCGAACAGGTAACCCTGCGCCTCGTCGCAGCCGAGTGCCTGCAGCCGCTCCGCCTGTTCCCCGGTCTCGACGCCTTCGGCGACGACGAACATCCGCAACGCCTTGGCGAGGTTGATGATGGTCGACACGATGGCCATGTGCTCGCTGCTTGTCGTCATTTCGGCGATGAAGGCGCGGTCGATCTTCAGTGCGTCGATCGGCAGCCGGGCGAGCTGACTCAGACCTGAATAGCCCGTGCCGAAATCATCCATGAACACCCGCATTCCGGCCGCGCGCAGCTGCGACAGCTTATGCACATTGGTGCCGGCATCCTGGGCAACCATGGTCTCGGTAATCTCCAGGTCGATGCCGGCGTCCGGTGCGTTCGGATATCCCGCTGCCTTCAAAACCATGGCGACGAAGTTCGGATGCCGTACCTGCACCTCCGACACGTTCACTGCGATTCGCGGAGCGGGCAAACCGAGGCTGCGCCAGCCTTGGATGTCCGCGGTCGCTTGTTCGATAACCCAGAGGCCGACTTCCACGATGAGCCCCGATTCTTCGAGCAGAGGCACGAAGTCGTTGGGGGGCACCAAACCCCCTTCGGGGTCATTCCAGCGGATGAGTGCTTCGAGTCCTCGAATCTGCCCGGTCGCGCAGTCGAGCTTGGGCTGATAGTGCAGCACGAATTGCCGTTCGTTCAAGGCTTTGCGTAAGCGGCTTTCGACATGCAGCCGCTCGGCGATTCGCGCATTCATTTCCGGCGAATAGAAAAGATACGGATCGGCGGCGCCGGTCGCCCGCTGCAGCGCCGCTTCGGCATTGACGAACAGCGTTTCCGCGGTATCGGCATCGGTGGGAAAGAGCGCGATGCCCACTTTGACAGCGGTCCGCAGCTCGATGCCGTCGACAGTCAGCGGTTCCGCGAGCGAGTCGACGATCCATTCATCGGTCCAGCGCGCCACGTTGGCCGCCGAGAGATTGGGCACGATGACCGCGAAACGGTCGCCGCCGATGCGCGCAGGCGCCGCAGACTCCGCGGTCGTGCGCTCGAGCCTCTGGCCAAGTTCCTTGAGCACGCGATCGCCCGCATGTCTGCCCAGCGTATCGTTCACCCGTTTGAAACCCTGCACATCGATGATCATGACGGCCAGCTCGCGCCCTTCGGCGCGGGCCGCGTTGAGCGCCTGTGCCAGGCGATCGAAGAACAGTTGTCGGTTCGGCAGCCCGGTCAACGTGTCGTAATACGATACGTAGGCGAGGCGCTCCTCCTTGCCGATGTAATCCAGGGCGAACGAAATGTCGCCGGCCAGATCCTTCAGCAACTTCAGCTCTTCATGGTCGAAAAAGCCGGTCTCCTCGGCGTATAGGACCAGGATACCGACGGCTTCGTCGGCAACCAAGAGGGGCATGGCGATCATCGACCGATAGCCGCGCGCCAGTGCCTCGCGTTTCAGGACGATATGAGGATCTGCTTCGATGTCGTTGGCGACGATCATCGTCTTCTTTTGAATCGCGGTACCCACCGGGCCGGCGTCGTCGTCCCCGTCCGCCATTGCGTTGTTCACCGCGGCCAAGTAGCCGTGGTCGAATCCTTCCCAGACCAGCGGCGTCGCGCGCGCCGCACCGCGCTCGACCACTCCGATCCATGCCATTCGGAAGCCGCCCTGCTGCACGGCGATGCGACACGCTTTGCGAAACAACTCCCGGCGCTCGCGGACGCGCACGATGGTGGAATTGATGCCGCTCAGCACCGCTTGGATCCGGCTCAAGCGTGCAATCCGGTCCAGTTGGTTGCGACGCTGCGTAATATCGCGGGCCACTCCGCGATATCCGATCACGTTGCCGGCGTCATTCAGCAGCGGTAGCGCACTTTGGTCCAGCCAGCGTATGCCGCCCGCCACATGCCGCAAATGCAGCACCACATCGCGCCATCCCGTCCTTTCCACAACTCCGCGGCGCAGCAATGCAGCCAGCTGCGGCCGCATGGTGGCCGATACAAGATCCAGGCAGTTCATGCCGAGGACCTCTTGCGGCTTGCAGCCGATCATCGCCTCCACCGCCGGACTCGAGAACGTGTAGACGCCCTTCGAGTCCATTTCCCAGATCCACTCCTGAGTGGCTTCCGAGATCGAGCGAAAGCGCTCTTCGCTCGCTTCGAGTCGGCGCAGCGCCAGGCGTCGGGCCTCTCGATCATCGGCTTCTTTGAGCGCCCGTTCGATCGCCGGCACGAGCCGCGCCCGATTGTCCTTGAGCACGTAGTCGACGGCCCCCTGCTGCAAGGCGTTGATTGCGCGCTCCTCGCCGATGGTTCCGGACACGAAAATAAAGGGCGTATCCGGCCGTTGTTGCCGGGCAATGCGCAGCGCCAACGGCCCATCGAAATTGGGCAGGGTGTAGTCGGACAAGATCAACTGGGGAGCGAAATGCCGCAAGGCATCGGTATACGCCGGTTCGCTTTCGACGCGCAGGCTGACGACGGGGAGTCCGCGGCGGCGCATCTCCGCCAGCAGCAACTCGGCATCGTCAACGCGGTCTTCGACCAGCAGCACCTTGATCTCATCGCGCTTTTTCATGGCTAGGCCGGCAGCCGGTTCATGACCGCCCAATACATCCCGAGGTGCCCGACCAGTTCGACGAACGCAGGAAATGCCACCGGTTTGACCAAGTAACTGTTCACTCCGAGGAGATAGCTTTCCGCGATGTCCTGTTCCTCCGCCGACGAAGTCAGCATGACGACCGGCAGGCTCTGCGTCCGTTGATTCGACTTCAGGTGGCGCAGCACATCGATGCCGCCCAGCCGCGGCATCTTCAAGTCGAGCAAAACGAGTTTCGGTTGCGCGCTGCTGCGCGTGCTCCACGGCCCTTCGCGGAACACGAATTCCAGCGCCTCGACGCCGTCGCGCACGCGCACCAGCTTGTTGACGAGGCCGCGTCTGCGCAGGGCGCGAGTGGTCATCTCGGCATCCGCATCGCTGTCCTCGACCAGCAATATGTCCACCGCTCCAAGATCATCCATCGGTCACCTGCGCCGGAAGCGAGAAGGAAAACATCGCACCGCCGTCCACTTTGCCATCCGCCCATACGCGGCCGCCATGGCGCGCCACCACTCGTTGGACAATGGCGAGGCCCACGCCGGTGCCGCTGAACTCATCCGCGCGATGCAGACGCTGGAACACGCCGAACAGCTTGTTGGCGTACTCCATATCGAATCCCACCCCGTTGTCGCGCACCCAATAGACATTCTCGGCAGCCTCCTGCCGGCCGCTCACCTCGATCCGGGGCTCCGCCGCCTTGCCGCTGTATTTGATCGCATTGGCGATCAAATTCGTCCACACCTGCCGCAATAGTGTGCGGTCGCCCCACACCGGCGGCAGGGGACCGATGGCCACGAGCGGCGCCGCCGGGTGTCCCTCCAGGGCTTCGGCGACCACCTCGCGGACCAGCGATTCGACGTTGATTTCCTGTGCGGATAGGGGCAGGCGTCCAAGCCTGGAGAACTCCAAGAGATCGTCGATCAGGGTTCCCAGTCGTTTGGTATTGGTGCGGATCACGCCGAGGTAGCGCATTCCCTCCGCATCAAGCCGCCCGCCATAGTCCTCCTCCAGCATCTGCGCAAAGCCGTCGATGGCGCGCAGCGGCGCCCGGAGATCATGGGACACCGAATAGCTGAAGCTCTCGAGATCCCGGTTGCTGGCAGTGAGCTGTTCAGCCTTGGACAGCAATGCCGAATTGAGTTCCTGAATGGCCTGTTCCGCCAGCTTGCGTTCCGTGATATCCGTCGATATCGACAGTACATATTGGGGTCTTCCGACCGGGTCGCGGATCGGCAGCTTCATGGTATGAAAGATACGCAGTCCGAGCGTTGCGGTGTGCACGTGGTGTTCCTGATTGTCGACGACGCCATCGCACTTGAGAGCCTCGCGATCCGACGCGCTGACTGCGTCCGCAGCCTCGGCCGGTAAAAAATCGTACACGTTGCGGCCGATCAATTGGGCGCGTGAACGTCCGAAGAGCTGCTCGACGGTCCGGTTGACCCGAACGTAACGCAGGCTGTCCGCGTCTTTGAGCGCGATCATGACCGGCAAATTCTCTATGAGCGAATCGAGGAAGCGATTCGCTTCGCGCAAGTCGCTCTCGCTGCTCCCTCTGGCGAGCATTTCGCGACGGATCCCGCGAAATAAGGCGGTAAAGACGCCGCAAGCCACGGCCAGCGCGCCCAGCAGGGAAACCAGAGCGGTTTCGCGCACCCGGGTCGTGGCCTCGCGGGTATGGGCGGACGAATCCGCGGCCTCCGCGACCCGCATGGTGGTTCGGTACGCAAAAGTGCCTTCTGCGAGCAGCAGCAACAGGACGACGATGAAGCCCGCAAGAATCTTGATCTCTAGGCGGGCGAGCGCCGTGAACTTAGAGGTTGCCGTCATGCGCGGAGATGGCGGGAATGCGGACGACCGCGGTCTCGCAGTTGGCGGCCGACGAGTTGCTCGATCTGGAATGTCTCAATGCCGTCCGCTAGCACCCGCGTTCGAAGTCGGTCTGCGCCGGCGAGTTCCGTCGGCCGGCGATACTGCGCTAATCTCGCCCGCTGCGGGAATCTTGGCCAGCGATGAAACCCTGCTTCACGACTAGGCAAATCGCCCTCCGGATCGTCTGTGTTTCGGCCAGGCGGCCGGCCGGGTCAGGGGTGGTTTGCCTGTCAACCGTCCAAATGGGTGGCTCCACGGCGACGACGCCCGTAGAGTGTAGCGCCGCAAAATCAGAGGAACAGCCTTGGCGAAGAACCTGGAAGAGCAGATCACCGAACTGAAACGAGGTGCCGTCGAGGTCATCCACGAAGCCGATCTGCGCAAGCGAATCGAGCGCGGCCGGCCTTTGCGGGTCAAGGCGGGGTTCGATCCCACCGCGCCGGACCTGCATCTGGGTCATACGGTGCTCATCAACAAGCTGCGGCAATTCCAACAGTTCGGTCACGACGTTATTTTCCTGATCGGCGATTTTACCGGCATGATCGGCGATCCTACCGGCAAGAACGCTACCCGACCGCGGCTGACCGAGGATGAGATCGCGCGCAATGCGCGCACCTATCAAGAACAGATCTTCAAGATTCTCGACCCGAAACTGACGCGGATCGAGTTCAACTCGACCTGGATGGGCAAAATGACGGCTGCCGGGCTGATCGAGCTGGCCGCCAGACATACCGTCGCCCGTATGCTCGAGCGGGACGATTTCGAGAAGCGCTACAGGGGCGGCCAGGCCATCGCCATCCACGAATTCTTGTACCCGCTGGTGCAGGGATACGACTCCGTGGCACTCAAGGCCGATGTGGAACTCGGCGGCACCGATCAGAAATTCAACTTATTGGTGGGCCGTCAACTGCAGGAGGCCTACGGCCAGGAGCCGCAGATCGTGCTCACGACCCCGCTGCTCGAGGGGCTTGACGGGGTGCAAAAAATGTCGAAATCGCTGGGGAACTACGTCGGCATACACGACACCCCCGAGAGCATGTTCGGCAAGCTGATGTCCATATCCGATGTGCTCATGTGGCGCTATTTCGAGCTGTTGAGCTTCCGTCCGCTCGGGGAGATCGATGCACTGCGATCGTCGGTTGCGGACGGCAGGAATCCGCGGGACGTGAAATTCGAATTGGCGCAGGAGATCGTCGCGCGCTTCCATAGCGCCGCTGCGGCGCAGCAGGCGCAGCGGGACTTCACGGCGCGCTTCCAGCAAGGCGCCGTCCCTGAGGATCTGGTCGAGCGTGTCATGGAAATCGATGCGCCGAGCGCCCGATTGACGGTCATTCTCAAGGAGCTCGGCTTCGCCTCCAGCGGTTCCGAAGCGACCCGAAAAATCGAAGAAGGCGCGGTGCGAGTCGACCAGGAAAAGATCGGCAGCCATCGTC